>Ga0209050_1000472_pt1 | contig 71438 bp, 63 predicted proteins | sample Araplavi_mTSA_r2_FD_184276 | JGI IMG/M metagenome (GOLD analysis project Ga0209050, IMG submission 184276) | Arabidopsis root microbial communities from North Carolina, USA - plate scrape MF_Cvi_mTSA_r2 (SPAdes) (version 2) | ecosystem: Host-associated > Plants > Roots > Endosphere | place: USA...
GGCTACATCCGGTACTACAATCACAAGCGCATCAAGCTCGGCTTGGGTGGCATGAGTCCGATTCAATATCGGACCCAAGCCTCCGCAACCTAGCCCCAACTGTCCAACATTTGGGGGTCAGCTCAATGGCGTGTCTCTACGGAGACGGTCAGGGGTCGTCGCTGGCCAACAGGGTGCCTGCGTAGAGGGCGGCGAGCAGCAGGGTCAGGCCGCCCCAGAACGTGGAATAGAACGCCAGGTGGGTGTTGAGCGGAAACACGGTGACCGCCAGCGCCAACATGGCCGGGCGCGCGCGTTCGCGCGCCGGCATTGGCGCAAACCGCCAGGCACGCCACGCCTGCGCGGCGGCGGCCAGCCATAGCAGCAGGCCCAGCACGCCGGTTTCAGCGAGAATTTCCAGCAGGATCTGATGCGCGTGCAGGGCCGGGCCGTCGCCCCAGACCTCCGGGCGTTCGGGACGCGGGTTGCACTGCGGGTACGCATCCCGGAAGCCACGCGCGCCCACGCCGTTGATCGGGTGCTGCTCGATCATGCAGCCGGCCGCGGACCAGATCTGCGCGCGACCGGACAACGCCTGGTTGACGCCGTCGCTCTCGCCTTCCCAGGCCATGGCCGTGCGCGACAGGCGCTCGCGCACCTGGCTGGATCCCACGCCCAAGGCGACCGCCACCACCACCCCCGCGACCACGCAGGCCAACAGCCCGCGCGCGCCCAGCAGGCGCCAGCCGGAGAACACCAGCACCAGTGCATACGTCATCCACGCCGCGCGCGAACCGGCCAGGACCAGCACCACGCCTGCCGCCAGTGCGGCCACCACCCAGCCCCAGCGTCCGAAGCGCGCCGCGGCCGCAAACAGCAGGAACGGCGACAGGCTCGCCAGCACTTGGCCGAACTTGAGGTTGCATGGGCCCAGTACGCCGCTCAGGCGATCGGCCGTGGCCATCTCCGCCGGCGCGCACAATCCGTACCCGCTGATTGCCCACTTCAACTGGTCCATCGACCAGAACAGCGGGCTGGTACCGAACGCGGCCTGCGCCCCGGCATCCAGCGTCCACAGCCCGGTGATCACCGCGATACCCTTCAGGGTCAATGCGCGCCGCTCCGGGGTGGCCACCGCAATCGCCACCAGCCACATGAACGGCAGGTAGCGCAGGCCGGCCGCCGTCTTGCGCCAGGCCGTACCGGGGTCGATCGCATCGATGCTGGAAAATGCCTGCGGCAGCCAGTACCCAAGGAACAGGATGCTGGTCAGTGCCCAGGCCGGGCTGCTCAGCATCCGCTGCTTGCCCTGCACCCGCAGCTGGACCATGCGCGCGGCCGCGTACAACGCACCGAGCACCAGCACGGTTTCCGCAATGCCCGGCAGCGGAAGCAGCGCCACGAACGCGATCACCCACCACGGCGCCCAGCGACCGGCACGGAAGCCCGGCGATCCGGGTACCTTCAGCGGCTCAGCCAGCGAGGGAGGTATAGAGCTGGAGCGTGTCACGTTGCATCGCCTGCAGGGTGAACGGAATACGCGAAGGCAGCGAAGGCGGCTGCGCCAGCAACTGCAGCGCGCGCGCCCGCAATGCGTCGGCGTCGCCCAAGGGTACCGCGCCCGATGGCTGCAGGTGGTGCAGCAGTTCCCCCACCCCGCCCTGGTTCCAGCCCAGTACAGGTCGGCCCACCGACAGCGCTTCGACCACGGTGCGACCGAAGGCTTCAGGCTTGTCTGACAGTTGCAGGACCAGATCGCTGGCGGCGTAAGCCTCGGCGATGCGCGACGTGGGCGCCGTCATCAGCACGACGTCGGCGATGCCGAGCGCGCGCGCCTGTGCTTCCAGCTCCGCCACATAGCGCTCGCGCCCGGGCTCGCGGGTACCGGGCATCCACAGCAGCGCCGGCACGCCGGCCGCATGCAGCCCAGCCAGCAGGGTCAGCGCGTGGCCATGGCCCTTGAGCCGCGTGCCGCGTCCGGGCAGCAGCAACAGCGGTGCGTCACCGGCCAGGGCCGGATGCTGCGCGGCCACCGCCAGGCGCGGGCGTCGATCCTTGGCCCCCACGCGCGGGAACTGCGCCGGATCCACGCCGCGCGGAATCACCTGCAGCCGCTCCGGGGGCACGCTCGGGTAATGGGTCTGTACGAACGTACGCACGCAGTTGGACACGCAGATCACCCGCTCGCCGCTGGTCATCACCGCGCTGTAGCGACTCGGCGAGTTCAGCCCATGCACGGTGGTGACCCAATGCGGACGCGTGGCGGCCGGCAGGTTGCGCACCGCGTACAGGCCCAGCCAGGCCGGCAGGCGCGAGCGCGCATGCACGATATCGGCGCGGGTTTCCGCCAGCAGGGCGCGCAGCGTGCGCACGTGGCGCAGCGTCCACAGCGACTTCCTGCCGATATCCAGGGTGAGGTGTTCGGCGCCACTGGCCAGCAACGGCTCGACCAGGCGGCCGCCGGCCGACACCACGATCGCGCGGTGCCCGGCCGCAACCAACGCGGCGGCGATTTCCAGCGTGGAGCGCTCGACCCCGCCCGAGTGCAGCGCCGGCAGCAGCTGCACCACGGTCAGTCGGCGCACGTCCGGTGCCGCCAGCTCAGTCGGCCAGCACGAAGACCGACCCGCAGTACGGGCACGCGGCTTCGCCGTTCGGCTCGTCTTCGATCGCCAGGTACACGCGCGGGTGCGAGTTCCACAGCGCCATTTCCGGCGTCGGGCAGCTCAGCGGCAGCTCGCTGCGGTGCACGGTGTAACGCTTTTCGGCATTGGCGGGCGCGGTGGCGGTATGGCTCATGGCGGGGGCACGGGAAGGAATTGCGAGGGCCCCGATTCTAGCACCCGGGGCAGCAGGCGCGGCGTGGCCGGTCAGGCGCCGCCGCCGCCGGGGAAAACGCCGATCTGCGATTTTTCCGGGTTTAGATCGAACTAATTTCACTTGCCAGACCCGCTCCCGGTGTTGCAGGATCGGGTGCGTTCCGATCAAACACCCGATCGCATGGCCCGTCCCCCGCCGGACCTGCATCGCGTCGACTGCCCCTGCGGGCGGCCGGCGTGATGCTGTCTGCCGAGGTCGCCGATGCGGGCTTCGCCTGCCGCCTGTCCCACCCGGGAGATCCCTGCATGACCCAGCCGCACCCCCGCCCTGCCCGCCGCGCCCTGCTTCCGCTCGCGCTTGCCCTGGCCTGCTCGCCTGTCTTCGCGCAGGGCCTGCAGACCTCCTTCGAGCCGGGCGAACCGGCACCGCAGGCCAGCCAGGGCGGCGTGCAGGTCAAGATCGGCAAGGGACCGGAAGCGCCGTATGCGGCCAAGCCGGGCGTCGGCTACAGCGGGCTGCGCGCCCTGCATTACGCCAGCGCCGGCGGCACGGCCAGCACCCGACTGTTCACCACCGATGTCACCATCGAGGCCGATACCACCCTGTCGTGGCTGGTGTTGCCGGAAATCGTGGGCGGCGACACCGTGGCCTCCACGTATGTGTCGCTGGACCTGCTGCTGGATGACGGCAGCCGCGTCTCGGCCAGCGATGCGCGCGACCTGCATGGCGTCGCGCTGGGTGCCAGGGCGCAGGGCGACTCCAAGACGCTGTACCCGCAGCAATGGGCGCACAAGTCCGTGCGGCTGGGTGACGTGGCCGCCCTGCGCGGCCGCCGCGTTGTCGGCGTGGAACTGGCGCTGGCCAGCGCCGACGGCGCGCCGGTGTCGGGCTGGATCGATGACGTGCGCCTGGACACGTCGCCGCGCAACGCCCCCGCCCGCCCCTCCGACTGGGTGCTCACCACCCGTGGCACCCAGGCCAACGGCACCTTCTCGCGCGGCAACAACTTCCCTGCCACGGCGGTGCCGCACGGGTTCAACTTCTGGACCCCGGTGACCGATGCCGGCGCGCTGAACTGGCTGTATCGCTGGAACGAACAGAACAACGCCGCCAACCGCCCGCAGCTGCAGGCCCTGGCGCTGAGCCACCAGCCCAGCCCCTGGATGGGCGACCGCCAGACCTTCCAGGTGATGCCCTCGGCCACCCGCGGCGTGCCGGAAGCGGACCGCGCCAAGCGCGCGCTGTCGTTCTCGCGCGACAACGAGAGCGCACGCCCCTACCGCTATTCGGTGCGCTTCGACAACGGCATCGCCGCGGCCATCGCGCCGACCGACCATGCCGCGCTGTTCCAGTTCGACTTCCCGAAGGACGGCGACGCCAACCTGCTGTTCGACAACGTCGATGCGCGCGGCGGGCTGACCCTGGATGCGGCCACGCAGACCCTCTCCGGCTACACCGATACGCGCAGCGGTCTGTCCAACGGCGCCACCCGCATGTACGTGGTGGCGAGCTTCGACCGACCGTGGCGCAGCAGCGGCACCATCGCCAGCGGCCGGCCCACCGGCTACATCAAGTTCGACCCGGGCAGCGACCGTCGGGTGACCATGCGCATCGCCACCTCGCTGATCTCGGTCGAGCAGGCCCGTCACAACCTGGCGCTGGAAATTGCAGCCGGTGACACCCTGGACACGGTGGCCGGCCGTGCCCAGGACGCGTGGGACCAGCGCCTGGCCCGCTTCGACATCGGCCAGGCCAGCGACGACCAGAAGACCACGCTGTATTCCAGCCTGTACCGCCTGTATCTGTACCCGAACTCCGGCCATGAAAACGCGGGCACCGCCGCTGCCCCGGACTGGCGTTACGCCAGCCAGGCCAGCGCCGAGGACAACAACACCGACGGCAGCGCGGTGCGCAGCTTCGCGCCGATCCGCGACGGCAAGGTGTACGTCAACAACGGTTTCTGGGACACCTTCCGCACCACGTGGCCAGCGTATGCGCTGTTCACCCCGGACGATGCCGGCCAGCTGGTGCAGGGCTTCCTGGAGCAGTACCGCGCCGGTGGCTGGGTGGCGCGCTGGTCCTCGCCCGGCTATGCCGACCTGATGGTGGGCACCAGTTCGGACGTGGCCTTTGCCGATGCCTACCTGAAAGGCATCACCGGCTTCGACCCGGCCGAGGCCTACCAGGCCGCCCTGCGCAATGCCACCGTGGTGCCGCCGGATCGTCACGTGGGCCGCAAGGGCATGGACAAGAGCACCTTCCGTGGCTACGCCAGTGCCGACGTGCATGAAGGCATGTCGTGGACGATGGAAGGCGCGCTCAACGACTTCGGCATCGCCAACATGGCCGACGCACTGGCCCAGCGTGCCGGCACCGCCGCCCTGCGCGAGCGCTACAGCACCGAAGCCGATTATTTCCGCCACCGCGCCGGCACCTACGCCACCGTGTTCGACCCGGCCGCCGGCTTCTTCCAGGGCCGCAAGGACGATGGCAGCTGGCGCGTGCCTGCGAAGGACTACGACGCGCGCGTGTGGGGCCACGATTACACCGAATCCAACGGCTGGACGTTCGCCTTCACCGCCGCGCACGATGGCGAAGGCCTGGCTGGCCTGTACGGTGGCCGCGAAAAGCTGGCCGGGAAGCTGGATACGTTCTTCAGCACCCCGGAAACCGCCGACCCGAAATTCTCCGGTTCCTACGGCGGCACCATCCATGAAATGACCGAAGCGCGCGATGTGCGCATGGGCATGTACGCGCACAGCAACCAGCCCTCGCACCACATTCCGTGGATGTACCTGTACGCCGGGCAGCCGTGGAAGACCCAACAGCATGTGCGCGAGATCCTGTCGCGGCTGTATGTGGGCAGCGAGATCGGCCAGGGGTATCCGGGCGATGAAGACAACGGCGAGACCTCGGCCTGGTACGTGCTGGCCTCGCTGGGACTGTACCCGCTGCGCATGGGCGCGCCGGAATACGCGATCGGTTCGCCGGCCTTCAAGCACGCCAGGGTGGAGCTGCAGGGCGGCGCCGTGCTTACCGTGAACGCACCGGAGAATTCGGACCGCAACATCTACGTGCAGTCGCTGAAGATCAACGGCAAGCCGTGGACGAAGACCTGGGTACCGCATGAGGTGATCGCCAAGGGCGCCACCCTGGACTTCGCGATGGGACCGGCGCCGTCCACGTGGGGCACCGGCCCGGACGATGCACCGCGTTCGCTGACCGCGCGTGGCGAGCGCCCGGCCCTGCTGCATGACCTGCTGGGCAGCGGTGCGCGTGCGCAGCTGGAGGATGGGAAGGTGCTGGCCGCGCTGGTGGATGACGATGCGGGCACCGTGGTCCCATTCGGTGGCAAGGGCAGCGTGGTGTTCACCGGCGTGGCCGATGGCGCGCCGACGATGTACACGTTGACCAGCGGCAATTCGCCGATCCGTGGCGGCAAGTGGACGCTGGAAGCGCGCAAGGCTGGCGGCAGTTGGGTCACCGTGGACCAGCGCAGCGGTGAAACGTTCGAGTGGCAGCAGCAGACCCGTCCGTTCCGGATCGCCAAGCCGGGCCGTTATGCCGAGTACCGGTTGCGCATTGAAGGGCCGGGCCGGATGCAGCTGGCCGAAGTGGAGCTGTTGGCGCCGGCGGCGCCGTAATGCATCGGGCGTGTCGGGACCGCGTAGGGACACGCCATGCGTGTCCGAGCACCGCCAGAACCCGAGGTAGAGCCACGCCCTGCGTGGCTTCGCGGTGCCGGAGCGACGTGCAGCCGGGCAGAGCCGGCTCTACCGGGCGCCGACCAGGCCGGCGTACAGCGCGAACAACTGCTTGAAGTAGCGTTTTGCAGGACGACGGCGCATGGCACGTTTCCGGAGGGGGGGGAAGTGGTCGGGCCCGGGGTGGCAGGGTCCTGTGGACCACCGCCAAGCCGGGCCGCGTGGGCATATTGGGCCAGCGGGAGGTTGCACCGGGGTTACGGCGGGGCTGCGGGAAGGTTGCGGTGGCCGACGGCGGGTAGAGCCGACCGTTGGTCGGCTGAACGGAGCCGCAAATGCAGAAGGGACCGGTGCGCTGCACCGATCCCTTCTTCAAGGTCTACCGACCAACGGTCGGTAGCTACCCATTCGCGTTTCGCTGCGCGAAACCGGAACGCGCAAGGCGCGTTCCGAGCTGGAATCAGAAAAGGCCTCAGGCCTTTTCCGCTTCCAGCTGTTTGCGAATTTGCGCATCCACCGCCGCGATCGCGGTCATGTTGAGCACGCGGCGCGAGGTGGCGCTGGTGGTCAGGATGTGCGCCGGCTTGGCCACGCCCATCAGGATCGGGCCGATCGCCACGCCGTCGGTGAACACGCGCACCAGGTTGTAGGCGATGTTGGCCGCTTCCAGGTTCGGCAGCACGAACAGGTTGGCACGGCCCTTCAGCGTGCTGTCGGGCAGCAGCTTCTGGCGCAGCGCTTCGTCCCACGCGGTATCGCCCTGCATTTCACCGTCCACGTTCAAACGTGGGTTGCGCTTGAGCAGCAGCTCGCGCACGGTGCGCATCTTCAACGCATCCTTGGAATCGTGGCTGCCGAAGTTGGAGTGCGACAGCAGCGCCACCTTCGGCTCGATCCCGAACAGCTTCATGCGGTAGGCCGCCTGCAGCGTGGCTTCGCAGATCTGTTCGGCGGTGGGATCTTCCTGCACGTGCGTATCCACGAAGAAGAACACGCCCTGCTGGTTGATCACGCCGGTCATCGCCGAGGTCGAGGTGACCTTCGGCTCCAGCGGCAGCACGCTGCGTACGTAGCCCAGCTTCTTGTGGAAGCGACCCACCACACCGGTCAGCAGCGCGTCGGCTTCACCACGCGCCACCATCACCGCTGCGATCAGGGTCGGGCGCGAGCGCATCAGGTTCTTGGCCGCCGCCACCGTCACGCCGCGACGGCCGGTGAGGTTGTGGTAGTACTGCCAATACTCGTTGAAGCGCGGATCGTCGTTGATGTTGGTGACGTCGAAGTCGGTGCCCGCCTTCATGCGCAGGCCCATGCGCTCGATGCGCGATTCGATCACGTCCGGGCGGCCGATCAGGATGGGGAACGCCAGGCCTTCATCGACCACGTTCTGCACCGCGCGCAGCACCACTTCTTCTTCGCCTTCGGCATACACCACGCGCTGCTTGTCGGCGCGCGCACGGTCGTACACCGGTTTCATCATCAGGCTGGTGCGGTAGACGAACTGGGCCAGCTTCTCGCGGTAGGCGCCCAAGTCGGCGACCGGCCGGGTGGCCACGCCCGAATCCATCGCGGCCTGGGCCACGGCGGCCGACAGCTCCACCAGCAGGCGGCGGTCGAACGGACGCGGAATCAGGTAGTCGCGGCCAAAGCTCGGGGTGTCATCGCCATACGCCGAACCGAGGTCGCTGGCCTCGCGGCGCGCCATCGCGGCGATCGCGTGCACGCAGGCGATCTTCATTTCTTCGTTGATCGCGGTGGCGCCCACGTCCAGCGCCCCGCGGAACAGGTACGGGAAGCACAGCACGTTGTTGATCTGGTTCGGGTAGTCCGAACGACCGGTGCCGATCAGCGCGTCCGGGCGCACTGCGCGCGCCACTTCCGGCATGATTTCCGGGGTCGGGTTGGCCAGCGCGAAGATCACCGGGTCCTTGGCCATGGTCTTGACCATGTCCGCGGTGAGGATGCCCGGGGCCGACAGGCCCAGGAAGATGTCGGCGCCGTCGACGATCTCGGCCAGCGTGCGCTTGTCGGTGTCGCGTGCGTAGCGCTTCTTTTCCGGGTCCAGGTCGGCACGGCCGGTGTGGATCACGCCCTCGCGGTCGAAGGCCAGGATGTTTTCCGGCTTCAGGCCCAGCGAAACCAGCATGTTCACGCAGGACACGCCGGCCGCGCCCATGCCGGTCGTGGCCAGCTTCACCTCTTCGATCTTCTTGCCGGTGACCACCATGGCGTTGAGCACCGCCGCGCCGACAATGATCGCCGTGCCGTGCTGGTCGTCATGGAACACCGGGATGTTCATGCGCTCGCGCAGTTTGCGCTCGACGATGAAGCACTCCGGCGCCTTGATGTCTTCCAGGTTGATGCCGCCGAAGGTCGGCTCCAGCGAGGCGATGATGTCGACCAGCTTGTCCGGATCGTTTTCGTTGATCTCGATGTCGAATACATCGATGCCGGCGAACTTCTGGAACAGCACGCCCTTGCCTTCCATCACCGGCTTGCCCGCCAGCGGGCCGATGTTGCCCAGGCCCAGCACCGCGGTACCGTTGGAAATCACCGCCACCAGATTGCCGCGGGCGGTCAGCTCGCTGGCCTGCTGCGGGTCGGCCATGATGGCTTCACAGGCGTGGGCCACGCCCGGCGAATAGGCCAACGACAGGTCGCGCTGGGTCAGCATCGGCTTGGTCGCCGTGACCTTGATCTTGCCCGGCGGCGACATGCGGTGATAGTCGAGGGCGGCCTGTTTGAAATCTTCGTTGGACATCGCTTTCTGCAGATGAATGGGCGAGAGGAACAGGGGATCATACCCCCGTTGGCGGGGCCGGACCTGTCGCTACGCTGTCGCGATCGTGCTGCGACTGCACAAAACAGGCCGTTCGCTGGCGTATGTAATGCCAGCCTGCCGGGTCCTGATGACAGACGACACCATCAGGATACTGCACGGAAAACGCCGGGCCCCGGCACCCCGTCGGGGGTACCGGGGCCCGGCCCGGTGGCTCAGCGGGCGGGCGCGGTCAGCGGCGACGGCAGGTCGTCGGTGGCCAGCGGCGGCAGCTCGGCTTCGCGGCCGTCCAGGGCCAGCGCCAGGCGGTTACGGTCCAGCGCGCCTTCCCAGCGCGAGACCACCACGGTGGCCACCGCATTGCCGATGAAGTTGGTCAGCGAGCGGCATTCACTCATGAAGCGGTCCACGCCCAGGATCAGCGCCATGCCGGCCACCGGCACTTCCGGGACCACCGCCAGGGTGGCGGCCAGGGTGATGAAGCCCGCGCCGGTCACGCCGGCGGCGCCCTTGGAGCTCAGCATCGCCACCAGCAGCAGCGCGATCTGGTGGCCCAGGGTCAGTTCGGTATTGGTGGCCTGGGCGATGAACAACGCGGCCAGGGTCATGTAGATGTTGGTGCCGTCCAGGTTGAACGAGTAGCCGGTCGGCACGACCAGGCCCACCACCGACTTGCTGCAGCCGGCCTTTTCCATCTTTTCCATCAGCGACGGCAGCGCCGATTCCGAGGACGAGGTGCCCAGCACCAGCAGCAGCTCGGCCTTCAGGTAACGGGCCAGCTTGAACACCGAGAACCCGCACAGGCGGCAGACCACGCCCAGGATCACCGCCACGAACAGGAACGCGGTGAGGTAGAACGAGCCCACCAGCCAGGCCAGGTTGATCAGCGAGCCCACCCCGTATTTGCCGATGGTGAAGGCGATGGCACCGAAGGCGCCGATCGGGGCGGCCTTCATCAGAATGTGGACCAGGCGGAACACCGGGGCGGTCAGCGCCTCCAGGAAGGTCAGCACCGGGCGGCCGCGCTCACCCACCAGGGCCAGCGAAATGCCGAACAGCACCGCCACGAACAGCACCTGCAGGATGTTGCCATCCACGAACGCGCTCACCAGCGTGGACGGGATGATGTCCATGACGAAGCCGGTGAGGGTCAGCTCATGGGACTTTTCCACGTAGCTGTGCACCGCGGTCTGGTCCAGGTCGGCCGGGTTGATGTTCATGCCGGCGCCGGGCTGCACCACGTGCGCCACCACCATGCCTACGATCAGGGCCAGGGTGGAGAAGAACAGGAAGTAGGCCATCGACTTGGCGAAGACCCGGCCCACCGTACGCAGGTGGGTCATGCCGGCGATGCCGGTGACGATGGTCAGGAAGATCACCGGGGCGATGATCATCTTCACCAGCTTGATGAAGCCATCGCCCAGTGGCTTGAGCGATTCGGCGAAGGCCGGCTCGTAATGGCCGAGGATGGCGCCCAGGACGATGGCCACCACCACCTGGAAATACAGCTGGCGGTAGAACGGCAGCGGCTTGGCCGCAAGGGGGGCAGCGGTGGGAACGTGCATGGGAAACTCCGGCAGTGTCACGGGGATGCCGGCCGCAGGCGGCGGCATCGGGCGTCGCCTTTTTACGCCCGCTGCATCCAGACGCAGATAACCTATTGGTACTAGGCCCCCTGTTCAGCCAGCTGCAGTGCCTACACTGCACCGGCACCGCGCCCCACGGCGGCGGGTGGCCGTGTCGTTCCGGGCCTTGTTGCCCAACAGTTTTCCTGCTCGCGGCCGTTGTTGTTCTGCCCCACTTTTAGAAGCCAGACCCTATTCCATGCGCCTGACCCCTCTGTTCATCGCTCTTACCGCCCTGTCCGCCCCGCTGGCCGCTTCGGCCGCCGACTGGGACAACTGGCCGACCAAGGTGTCCTTCAGCGACGGCACCGAACTGGCCGCCACCGGCAACATCGCCTACGACCTCAACGACTTTTCCGGCGCCGACGCGTTCGAAGATGACGACGCGGTGCGCCGCAAGGAGTTTGGCGCGACCCTGAAGAAGAAGGGCGTGTACGACGCGATGGTGTACTACGACTTCCAGGCCGACACCTGGCTGGACGTCTTCTTCCGCTTCGAGAGCAAGGCGCTGTTCGGCAAGGACGTGGGCCGCTTCCGCTTCGGTTACATGAAGACCCCGGTCGGCCTGGATTCCAACACCTCCTCGCGCGCCGGCAGCTTCGTGGAGACCGCCCTGCCCGTACAGGCCTTCTACGCAGGCCGCCGCACCGGCGCCGAGTGGGTGCTGGAGCGCCCGGCCTACCTGATGCAGGTGGGCGCGTACGGTGGCAAGGACCTGCAGGGCGACAACCCCGGCACCACCCAGGCCGTGCGCGGCGTGTGGACCCCGGTGAAGGCGCCGGGCGACGTGATCCACCTGGGCCTGGCCTATTCGCAGGAAAACCCGCGCGGCTACCGCGATGGCCGTGACGTGCATTTCGACGCCAGCGCCCGCCTGCGCGCGCGCCCGGAAGCCGGCCTGACCGACATCCGCCTGGTGGATTCGGGCGCACTGGTCACCGCCGACCAGATCCGCCGCACCGGCCTGGAAGGCATCTACATCAAGGGCCCGTTCTCGGTGCAGGCCGAAGCGCTGCGCACCACCGTCACCCGCGATGGCAAGCCGGATTACACCGGTGATGGCCAGTACGTGATGGGCAGCTGGATCGTCACCGGCGAATCGCGCCCGTACAGCGCTGGCGCCGTGGCCAACGTGAAGCCGGCCCATAACTACGGCGCGGTGGAACTGCTGGCGCGTTACAGCCGCATCGACCTGGATGACGCCGACGTGTTCGGTGGCCGCCAGCACGACTGGACCGTGGGTGCCAACTGGTACCTGACCAGCCACTTCAAGTTCCAGGCGAACTATGTGTGGGCTGATGCGAGCCGCCGTGGTGTGCGGACGAAGCCGGAGATCTTCGAGCTTCGGGCGCAGGTCCATTTCTGATGAAGTCGAGGCAGGGTGCGCGATGCACCCTGCCTGCTTGAGTTGCAGCAGTCAGCTGCATTCGGTCTTCTGGATGATTACTGTGGGAGCAGGTCCGGGCCTGGTCAGGTGTTTCATTGATACCTGTACGGCAGCGGCATATCGATGGTCAGTGGCAATTTTGAACGAAGCAGTGACCAAGCCGTCCTTGCCAAAGCAGACAGTCGGCGCCTCCCCGTTCAGACCCGTGACATCGATAAACGTCTGGCGATACCGAATGGACGCCGGCCAAGCCGAGAGCACAAGACAGAGGGATCCGTCCGGCTCAATGCGTTGCTCGGACACACTCATGCTCTCATCCTTTGAGAATGGAAATCTCAGACTAACCAACGTGCTCTGCAGATCGTAGTTCTTCCTCATCTCATCCAGCGGCAATGCCCTTTTGCTCTTCAAGCGCAGGGCGTAGGACATCGTTCCAACGGAATCAGTGGAGAGGTACTCCACGTTCAACTCGTTGTCCTCCGACGAACACTGGGTAGCGTAAGAGGTCGAAGGGAAAATCAGGGCAAAAGAAACCACACAGATCAGAGGAGCTTTCATCACGGCCCTCCCGGGAGTGTTGCCTCGGTAAGATGAAACGCCCCCGTTTCTTGGGATCCTGGTTGGTGGGATCCGTCAGTGAACTATCATGGGCCGCAGTAAATCCCATGTGAAATCGCCACAGCGAGTGACCTGACCCGCATGTACCGCGCCGCCCGCTACCGCCCCCTGCTGCTGACCCTGCTGGTGATGATCGGCGGCACGTTGCTGGCTGCGCTGGTCGCCGGGCGCTATGCGCAACAGCGCGCGTTGGCCGCTGAGAGCACACAGGTGCGCCGCCAGCTGGACCTGTACGCGCAGACCCTGCAGCAGCGGATCGATCGTTTCGGCACCCTGCCCCAGGTGCTGGCGCTGGACCCGGACCTGCAGCAGGCCCTGCGCCAGCCACTGGATGCCGCCGAGCGGCAGCGGCTGAACCTCAAGCTGCAGCAGGCCAACAATGTCACCCGCGCCTCGACCCTGACCCTGATCGACCGGCGTGGCGTCGCCGTGGCCGCCAGCAACTGGGACCAGCCCACCACCAACGTGGGCGAGGACTACAGCTACCGCCCCTATTTCCAGCAGGCCATGGCCAAGGGGAGCGGCCGCTTCTACGGCATCGGCATGACCACCGCCGTGCCCGGCTACTTCCTCTCGCAGGCGATCCGCGACGACACCGGCAGTGTGCTGGGCGTCATTGCGATCAAGATCGAGCTACGTGCACTCGAACAGGAATGGCTGCAGAGCACCGACATCGTGCTGGCCAGCGATTCCCATGACGTGGTGTTCCTGGCCAACGGCGATGCCTGGCGCTACCGCCTGCTGCGCCCGCTGGCACCGGCCGAACGCGCCGAGATGATGGCTACCCGGCAGTACGCCGACCGCTCGTTGAAGCCACTGGAAGCCCGCACCCTGACGCTGCTGGAAGACGGCGGGCGCATGGTGCGGGTGATGCAGCCGTCGCTGCCGAGCCCGGTGCTGTGGCAGACCTACGTACTGACCGACCCGCACTGGAAGCTGCACCTGCTGCACGATGCCGGCGCCAGCGGTGCCGTGGGTCGCAGCACCGCACTGGCCGCCGGCGGCATCTGGCTGGCGCTGTGTTTCCTCAGCCTGTTCGTGCAGCAGCGTCGCCGGTTGGCCGCGCACCGCCAGCGCAGCCGACGCGAGCTGGAAACGGTGCTGCAGCAGCACGCGCAGGAACTGCGTACCGCGCAGGACGGCATCCTGCAGGCCGCCCAGCAGGCCGACAGCGGGCTCAGCCGGAGCCTGGCGCACCTGCCGCAGGGCGTGGTGGTGATCGACAACGAACAGCGCGTGGTCGCCTGGAACGCGCGCTACCTGGAGCTGTTCCGGTTCCCGCCCGACCTGATCCGGGTGGGCCGCCCCATTGAAGAAGCGTTCCGCTTCAATGCGCGCCGCGGGCTCCTCGGGCCCGGCCCCATCGATGAGGCCATCGAGCGCCGCCTGAACCATCTGCGCAGCGGCCGCCCGCACATGCGCGAGAGCGAGAAGGACGACGGCACCGTACTGGAGATTCGTGGCAATCCTCTGCCCGATGGCGGCTTCGTCACCAGCTACGCCGATATCACCGCCTACAAGAACACCGCGCGCGAACTGCGCTCGCTGGCCGACGCGTTGGAACACCGCGTGGCCGAGCGCACCCGCGACCTGGACGAGGCGAGGCGCGAGGCCGAGCGCGCCAACCGCTACAAGACCCGGTTCGTGGCGTCGGCCGTGCATGACCTGCTGCAGCCATTGAACGCCGCTCGGATGTTCGTTTCCGTGCTGCGCGGCAAGCTGCATGGCGACGCCCGTGAGCTGAGCGAGCATGTGGATGCGGCCCTGGCGGCGCAGGATGCCATCCTCAACAGCCTGCTGGATATCTCAAGGTTGGAATCGGGCGCGTTGCAGACCCACGTGCATGCTTTCGCGCTGTCGCCGCTGCTGGAAACGCTGGCCCGCGAGTTCGGCCTGGCCGCACAGAACCGGGGGCTGCAGCTGGACTGGGTGGACACCCGCGCCGTGGTGGTGAGTGACGAAGCGCTGCTGCGACGCATCCTGCAGAATTTCCTGTCCAACGCGCTGCGCTACACCCCGCGCGGGCGCGTGCTGATCGGTTGCCGGCGGGTCGGCGACCAGCTGCGCATCGAAGTGCACGACCAGGGTCCCGGCATTCCGGAAAGTCTGCAGGGCGAGATCTTCGAGGAGTTCCGCCGCCTGGATGACGGCGTGGACCAGGAACGCGGCGCCGGGCTGGGGCTGGCGATCGTGGAGCGTATCGGCCGCCTGCTCGGCCACCGCATCAGCCTGCGCTCCACACTGGGCAGCGGCAGCGTGTTCGCCGTGACCGTGCCGCTGGGCAGCGCCGATGCGATACCGGCGCCCGCCCCTGCCCCGGCAGTGTCTGCGGATTCGGGTGATGACAGCCCGCTGCGGCAGTGCCGGGTGTGGAGCATTGATGACGACCCGCGTGTCTGTGCGGCTACCCGCGCCCTGCTGGAACGCTGGGGCTGCCGGGTGGAGCTGGCTGATGGGCCGCATGCCGCGCTGGAGATTGCCTCTGCATTGAACGTGCCGCAGCTGGTGCTGCTGGATGTGCGCATGGGCCAGTGGCATGGGCCGGACCTGTACGAGCAGCTGTGCGAGCTGTGGCAGGCACGGCCGCCGGTGATTCTGGTTACTGCCGAACGCGATGATGCGTTGAAGGCGCAGGCGGTGGAGAACGGCTGGGGCTTCCTCTCGAAGCCGGTGCGCCCGCCGGCCCTTCGGGCGCTGATGACACAGCTGCTGGTTCGGCACCGGGCGTAATCCAGTGTAATTCACCAGCGCGAAATGCTGTTCTTCGTTGATGGTCATGCCATTACCGAACGTTCGAACGAGGTCGGCGGTCGATCGGGATGCGACCCTACCGGGCGCACCCCGCGATACCGGACCAATGCCGTTACTCCGACGCCTTTTCGGTTGTCGTATCGGCCAGCCTTCGGCTCTTCTTCGGAGCGTGGTCCAGATACCGATACGGCACCGGGATCGGCGTCTCATCCAACGTCAGCGTGATGCGCTTGTGCTCCACTTCAACCATGACGCGACTGCCTACCGGAAGCTCAAACCGTTCCATCCACATGCCGCGCAGTACCAGGCAGGGAATGCGACCACCATCAGGGAGCGCATGACCACCAGGATGTGAGAATGACCCGACACGCAAACTCTCTGGCACATGCATCCCGATGCGGGTTTGTGGCTGTTCGTTGGAATGCAGATTCGAACTTGAACGACGCATTTGCCACCTCCAAGGAAGTCTCCCTCGCCGGATTGACGAGGGAGTCGGGAGGTTGAAACCGCTCGAGTACACACGGCATGACGTATTCCCGCAAGGGTGTTGTATTTCGCCACCCTCCCGACATAGGACGTCCACAATCGTTGTACTCGAGGAGATTTCAAGCTCCGAGGCAACACCATGCACCATGCAGCGCGCAAAGTTAAATCGCTTGTTTTGAATGATATCCGGGTATTGATAGGCGCACACTTTGGTTCGTCGCAATCAACGCGGAAAGGGATACTATTCGCGCAGAAACCGAGGCTGGGTTGCGCACCTCCCGACTGCACGGACAGATGATCGGCGCGGCGAAGGAATGCCCCGTCGGGAAGACGCAGCTCCGGCCAGGTCAATACCGACACCGCGCCGCCGGACAGGGTCGGCGGTCGATTGGAGAGAGAGATGAAATGAACAACGTTCAGGCATCTACCATCATTTACCTCGGAGCCATCGCATCCACGCTGGTGGTGCTGTTCGTGCTGATGTTCGACAGATTTACCTACTACGACTACGAGGTCACGCAGTGCGCGGCTGGCGGTGCAACGTTGCATGTAAGGCTCACCGGCTCCTACGACCCGAGCAGACCACGTACCCGCGCGTCCCCCTACAACCTTTTCATCGAGGTTTCCGGCGTTGACGACAAGCACGCTATTACGAGCGTCTCCGTACGACCAGCGTCGCCTGGCCTGTCGCATCTGTTTCCTTCCATGGAGCGATTTGAGGGAGGAGGATCTGGCGCAAGCGACGTGTCTTTTCGCCTTCTTTCAACCGGGCTCCCGCTCGGCTACGACGACCAGTTGATTGAGGGAGTGATTCTGGGAGAATTGCCCGGCGAACAGCCGAGACGCTTTTCCTGCCTGGTCAGGCGGGACCCCCATAGCGAGTGGCGTGGGCCGTGGATCGATGCCTTCATGAGTGTCTAGGCGCCGCGGGACTCCCTCGCACTACACGGAGCACGCGGGAAGAAGGTCAGTGGTTCTGGCGTTCCGGTGGGACCAATCGGCTACTGACACAAGGCCGAGGGAGCTCCCTCTGGATTGGGTTGCGCCCCGGCCGACTGCACGGATGGACTGTCGGCGCATCGAAAGCATGATCTCGATCGCGAGACACGCCTTCGGTGCGGATCATGCCGACACGGCGCTGCCTGATACCCCAAGGCGCTTCGGGTCGTCAACCTACGGAGGAAGGGTGCTACATGCGGTCGCATGTTCGGGATAAGCGCTCCTGCACCAAGCTACCCATTCTCGATAGTTCTGATTCCGCTGCTCCGCCGTTCCGCCGTTATACACAGCAACGAAACTTCTTCCAGTTAGTTTATTCAGAATTGCGGAGACAGCGTCATGCACGGTCTTCGGGCTGTAATGTCGGTAACCCTCGAACGAGTCCCCGGAAGAATTGGAAAGAGTAATGCTCGGAGATGCCAATTGGCGCGTGTCATCGAGGTGGGACACGAGGTAGGGGACGGCTGGTTCACCCATTGCCTGCAGTTCCTCAAACGCCACCTCTTGCGCTGACTTTGTCGTTGTAGCCTTGTTCACCAAAGCGTCAATTCTGGCAGCCAGTGGTTCACCTGCAACTCCCGTACTGCAAGCCGCCATGAAAAGCACCCCGACTGCAGGCAACATCCATTGAAACCCGCTCATATTGTTCACACTATTCGCAATCGTAGGCATCTAGAATCATTCGGACATCTCTCGGGGTGACTTCCCCCATGTAATCTCCCATCATTGTCCCCTCCCAGCCAGGAATGGGATTAGTAACGCCGGGCGAAGATTCGATGTACTGATCATCCAGCCTCATTAGGTGACCACCTTCGTGCCCGGCAACCCACGGATCTTCGCCAGCGAACCACTTTCCATTGTTGCCTTTGACGTATGAGCGTCCACGGCCCAGTGGCACGTCAATCTTCGACGCGCGCCATCCACCAAGACTCGTAGTCACTTCAAGCCCATGGACTGACCATTTGCTCTCGATAGCGGACCTCATCGCGCTGACCACTTCTGGCGTTACCCCGTTACCTGAGAACTTGAACAAGATGATCCTTTTCAAGGTCTTCTAGCGCCCATCGCAGAACTCCTTCGCGCGTCGCACAGTCCGACCATTCGCTCTATTTTGCTGCAGCGTACTGACCAGGCCTTCGCACGAAATTCTTGCTGATTGCACTCCCGGATACACAAGTAGATTGCCCTGACGGTCGATTCCATCCAGGTAGAGCACCGCGCACTCGCCATCAGGGGTCTCCACTCGGATCGCCCTGGTTCGGGCCTCGCTTAGTACGGCCGATCCTTCCTTACACATTTTCCGGTAGTAGAGGCCACTCATGTCACCGTAAATTTCCTTCGTTTGCAGTTCACCCTTGACCCCATCATTGCACCCCGCGAGCAGCACGAAAGCAGAAGAAGCAACCAGTACTCGCGAATGGATGATGCCCAGGATCCCGGCCAGCCCAGCCACATGGGATGATTCATTTGATTGCATCGAGCACCGCCTTTGGAATCTGACCGCCCTTTGGTATGAAGTGATACTGAGCCCCCTCAATCAGCATCAACTCCTGAAACATTCGTCCGGGAAGCGGAGACCGGTCGTCGATGAGTCCAGTCGACATCAACGAGTCAGCGTCGGCAGTTGCACAACTGCGACGCCGTACGTCGTAGGTAAAGGCCAGAACCAGCCATTCTGACGCCACCCCTGGACCACAATCCGAAGTTCTCACGCAACTCGCGACTCGCGATCCAGGGCTCGCGGGAGATCAAACGGCCCCGCCTAAAGAACTCCCGAGCAGCCTGCGAATACCTGAACTGGAGGACTGTCGAGCCTTATCGCCACCACCCTTCTCACCGGCAAGGTGCAGGCGCCGAATCTGTTGAAAATAATGTAGACCCCGGCGTCGCTATTGAAGGCTGAAAATTCGCCTCCTCCTGCATCGCCTAACGCCCTTATCAAATACCACGAGCCTGCTTTCCCGGCTCTATCCTGCGGTAGGTTCAGGTCGTCGATGTGAACACCGGCGTCCGCCAAGAGCGCCAGCTTTACGCCGGATTGTCCCATGCGAGAGACGGCAGTCAGCTCGGCTGGCCCGTCGAGCACGGCTATCCTCCCCGCGTCTACACGGTTGCTCTCAAGAGGCCCTATCCTGCCGTTACTTGGTTCGACCCAATCCGGGTCTCCAACGGGCAAGCTTGCACAGGAAGTGAGCGTGAAAGCCACCGTGAGTGCGGGCAGCAAACCTGCGCATGTGGCTATTCGCACTTTGAGCGCTCCTTGATCGCATCCCTGACCCTATTGTCCGGGACACCTAAGAACACTGCCATGACATTTGCTTCCCACGCCGACAGCGACGTGGCTTTTCCAGGCTCAGTGGCCGTTCGATCGTAAATGTCAAAGCGATCCCCGTTCCGACTGATGGCGGCGAACGGCGTACGGTATGAACGGGATGCACCTTCGGTCAATCGTGAAAGCTTGCTCTGCTTCACGGTTCAACACATCGAGGAAAGCACCTTGGCTCTTTTAGGAAACTTCCTAGGTCCGCCACGGACTTTCCTTACAAGCCTGACGCGTGGCCAGTTCACATGCTGGATGTGTACAGCCAACACCCGTCGTACGGTAGTTTGCTGAGCATCACTGTCTGCGCCAGTAGCGCGGCTTCGACGTCCGTCATGCCCTACCGGCTGGCGAGCAGTCCCAGCAGTCGACCGGGGTTCGACCCTACCGGGTCAGCCGTCGAGGCCCGCGCCTGCGTCGCCTTCTGGCTCGAGAGCCTTTACCAGGACCGCTGCCTGCGTGCGGCTGACGCATTCGAGCTTTTTCAGGATGGCGGTTACGTGCACTTTTACGGTGTTTTCGGCGAGGCCCAGTTCGTAGGCGATCTGCTTGTTGAGCAGGCCATCGGCAAGGCACAGGAGCACGCGGAACTGTTGCGGGGTGAGCTGGGCGAGGCGGACCGCCAGCAGGGCGTCTGATTCGGAGCGTTCTGCCGCCATCGCCGGGAACCATAGGCTGCCGTCGAGGACGGCGGCGACGGCTTGGCCAATGGTTTCGGCCGGGGCGGATTTGGGAATGAACCCTGCCGCGCCGAACTGCTGGGCGCGGCGGATGACGCGCGGGTGGTCGTTGGAGGAGACGATGACCACCGGGATGTCCGGGTGGGAGCCGCGCACGTGGAGGAGTGAGGAGAAGCCTCGTGCGCCGGGCATGGTCAGGTCCAGGAGGACCAGTTCTATTTCCGGGTGCTGGTTGAGGGCGGCCTCGAGGGCTTGGGCGCTGGCGACCTCGATGACCTGGACGGCCGGAAGGGCCTGGCGCAGGGAATGGACGACGGCGGCGCGGAGTAGCGGGTGGTCGTCGGCTACGAGGATGGTGGTTTCGCTCATGGGGGCATTGTAGGGGGGTTTCTGGGGTGCGGCTGGGGCAGCCACGCAGGGCGTGGCGCTACGCAGGGGTGAGATCGTGCGGACGGTGGGGAAGCGCGGACACGCATGGCGTGCCCCTACGCGGTTGTTTGGCTGGCGTGTCCCTGCGCGGGGTTCGGGTAGCGAAACGCCATGCGTGTCCTGCGCGGGAAGGAGCGCAACCGCTGCTCTCTGCGTGGCTCAGCGCGGCTGGGTGCTGCCCTTCCAGGCGTCGAGGAACTGACGGCGCTTCAGGGCATCCAGATAGACCAGCAGGCCCGGGCCCAGCAGGATCGGACGGTAGCTGCGGCCCGGGGCGCGGCCGCGTTGGGTCGGGAGGATGGACATCAGGCGCGCTTCGCGGGACAGCACCTGCTGGCCGCGCGGGGACAGCAGGTAGTCGAGGAAGCGGCGCGCTTCTGCGGCATTGGGCGCGGTGCGCGGGATCACGGCGGTGCGTAGCACCACCAGGGTGTAGTCCTCCGGCTCGACGATGCCCAAGGGGGCACCGGCATCGATGCGGGCCTGGGCGTAGGAGCCGAGCACGTTGTATGCGAGGGAGAGCTGGCCGCTGCTGACCTTGTCCAGCAGCACGCCTGTACGCTCTTCGAGCTGTACCCGGTTGTCGCCGAGCGCACCCAGCACGGCGCCGGCCATGCTGCCACGCTGGCCGTCCTGGGTGGCGAGCAGGTAGCCGACGCTGCTGCGCTCCACGTCGTAGGTGCCTACCTTGCCGGCCAGCGGCGCGTCCGGCGCGCGCAGCAGCTCGAGCAGCTGGCGGCGGGTTCTGGGCACGCGGGCGGCTGGCAGGGTGCGGGTGTTGTAGACCATCGCCACCGGTTCGTAGCTGATGCCGAAGGCTTCGTGCCGCCACTGCGCCCACGCGGGCAGCGCGTCGGTCTGCGGCGAGCGGTGCGGCAGGGCGTGGCCGTCATTGACCAGCTTGGCCTGCAGGTCCATACCGCTGCTGATCAGCATGTCCGGGCCGGTGGGCCCATGCCGATCACGCAGATACCGCGCGTACATATCCTGCGCGATGACATCTTCGTAGATGATCTCCGTGCCGGGGTGCAGCCGCTGGTAGTCGGCGATGACGGTGCCGAACACTTCGATGTCGGTCGAGCCGTGCAGGCGCAGCTGGGCGGTGGCCGGGCCGGTGGCGGGGAAGCGCTGCACGTCGCCCGGCTCGGCCAGCGCGGGGCTGGCGAGGATCAACATCAACACCATCACGATGCGCATCATGCGTGCAGCCTCGGCAGGCGGATGGTGGCGACCAGGCCACCGCCGGGGCGGTTGCTCAGGTCGATGTGGCCGCCGTGGCTGTCGACCACGCGCTTGACGATGGCCAGGCCCAGGCCTGCGCCGCCCGGGGCGGCATCTTCACCACGGGCGAAGCGTTCGAATACGCGCTCGGCATCGCCCGGTGGAATGCCGGGGCCGTGGTCGGCGATGGTGACCACGCTGTAGGCGCCCTCCTCGGTCAGCGCGACCTGGAGGGGACCATCGCCGCCGTACTTGAGGGCATTGTCGATGAGGTTCTTGATCGCTTCGCGCAGCAGCAGCGCATCGCCCTGCACCCGCGAGGAGGCCACGCCCACTGCCAGCTGCACGCGCGGCGCGGGCAAGGCCTGCGGCAATGCCTCGTGCAGCGCCTGGTGCACCGTTTCCACCATGTCCACCGGCGCGAAGCGCTGCAGGTTGGAGCGGTGGATGACGCTGGCGTCGCTGAGCAGCTGGTTGAGCAGGCGGCTCATGTGGGTGGCGTTGCGGTCGATGGCGACCAGGCTGCGGCGCATGTCTTCGGGGTCCTCGTCGTCCAGCGCCAGCTGCGCCTGCGCACGCAGGGCGGCCAGCGGGGTGCGCATCTGGTGGGCGGCCTCGGCCATGAAGGCGCGCAGGGTTTCGTTGCTACTGGACAGGCGCGCCATGAAACGGTTCAGCGCGGCCACCATCTGGTCCATCTCGCGCGGCACGCGCGCATCCAGCGGGCTCAGGTCGGACGGCTCGCGACGCGACAGCTCGCGCTCCACCTTCACCAGCGGGCGGAACGCGCGGTGCACGCCGAAGGCGACCAGCGCCAGCGACAGCAGCGAGAGCACGCCGATGGCCAGCAGTGCACGGTTGACGATGTCCTGCGCCACCGCTTCGCGCGCACGCCGGGTCTGGCCGACCTGCACGCGCACTTCGGCCTGCGCCGACGGCGAGGACACGCGCCGTGAGACCACCACGAAGCGCACTGTCTCGCCGCTGTACTGGGCATCGAACAGCTGCGGCTCGTCGGTGGGCGTGCGCGGCGGCGCAGGCAGGTCCGGGTAGCCGGTCACGGTGCGGTTGCGGGCATCGAACACGCGGTAGAACACGCGGTCATCCGGGGCCATCGCCAACAGATCGAGCGACGCGTACGGAAGGTCCACTTGCCATTGCGCCTCTACCAGGGCCACCGAGTCGACGATGGACAGCGCTGACGACACCAGAAGATGGTCGTAGGAACGGTTGGCCGCACGCTGGCCGTAGTCGCGCGCGGCAAACAGCAGCGCCACGGCGAATACCGCCAGCAGCACGCCCAGGTACAGGGTAAGCGTGCGCCGCAGCGAGCTGGGCGCGCGCGCGTCAACCTTGGGCATCGGGCGTGCCGTCGATGGCTTCGAGCAGGTAGCCGCTGCCACGCACGGTGACGATGCGCAGCGGCGCGTCGGCCAGTTTGCGGCGCAGGCGGCCGACATACAGCTCGATGGCATTGGGGCCGGCTTCGTCGTCGAAGCCGAACAGGCCGTTGCCGATCTCGTCCTTGCCCACCACATGCCCAAGCCGGCCCATCAGGATTTCCAGCAGGCGGAACTCCCGGTTGGGCAGTTCAATCGGCTGGCCATCGAGGCTGACGCGGTGCGAGGCGTTGTCGAACTGGAAGCCGCCGATCTGCACCACTTCGCTGGCCTGGCCGCGGGCGCGTCGCAGCAGCACGCGGCAGCGCGCTTCGAATTCGCGGAAATCGAACGGTTTGCCCAGGTAGTCGTCGGCGCCTACATCCAGCGCCTGCACGCGGTCTTCGATGCCGTCGCGGGCGGTGAGCATCAGCACCGGAGTGGCATCGCCCCGCTCGCGCATGCCGGCCAGCACGCGCAGGCCATCCAGTTTGGGCAGGCCGATATCGAGCACGACCAGGTCGAAGCTCTGGTAGCGCAGCACGCTGGCGGCGGCCAGGCCATCGCTCTGCCAGTCCACCGCGTGGCCGCTGCGGCGCATGCGGCGAACGATGGCGTCGGCCAGGTCCGGGTTGTCTTCTACCAGCAGGATGCGCATCGGGTGGAAACAGGCGGGGGTGCGGGAATCCTAGCGCGAGCGGGGTGTGCCGTGGGCTGCGCTGCGCTGCAGCAGGCGCCGACAGGTGGATGACAGCTTCCCCGCACTAGGCTGCGCCATCGCCATGCACCCCCGTGCGGACGCGTCCCGACAACCTGCGGGCTGGCACGGCCACACGGCCCTGCCCGCCCACCGCCATGTACCTGGGAGGGTTCATGCACTTCGATCTCCTGCGCCGCCGCGGGCTGGCCGCCTGCGCCCTGTTGTTGCCCATCGCCCCGCTCTGGGCCGCCGACGACGCCGAGGCGGACCGCCCGGTCACCGCGACCTTCGGTGGGCGCCTGCACCTGGATTTCGCGGACTTCGACAACGACGCGCGCGGCACCCCGAACAAGGACGACACCGAGATCCGCCGTGCCTGGCTGGACATGTCCGGCCGGTTCTTCGTGGTGGACTACAAGCTGGAAGCGGACTTCTCCGGCGACCGGGTCGAAGCCAAGGACGTGTATGTCAGCCGCGATTTCAGCGGCGGCAAGCTCAGCGTGGGTCAGTTCAAGCAGTTCTTCTCGCTCGATGACCGCACCGGTTCCAACTACGGCAGCTTCCTGGAGCGCGGCAACGCCGGCACCACGCTGGCCCCGCTGTACCGGTTGGGCGCGTCGTGGCAGGCCGCCAGAAACGACATGACCTGGGCCGCCAGCGCCTACAGCCTGGAGAGCATCGATGCGTGGCAGGTAAAGGGCCGTGCGGCCGGTGGCCGCGCTACCTGGGCGCCGGGCGCCACCGCCGGCGATGTGCTGCACCTGGGCCTGTCGCTGGCGCACGAGCGCTACGACACGCCCGGCGCCAACGGCGTTCCTGCCCTGCGTATCCGCCCGCGCCCGGCCGGGCACCTGTCCGACAACAGCCGGCTGACCCTGGTCGACTTCTCGGCAGGCCGCGATACCGACGTGAACAAGTGGTCGCTGGAGTACGCACAGGTGCGCGGCCCACTGTCGTGGCAGGGCGAGTTCAGCGGTGCCACCTTCGATGACGGCAGCCAGCGCGGTACCGTGCTGGCCGGCTACGGCATGCTGAGCTGGTTCGTCACCGGCGAATCGCGCGGCTACGACCGCAAGACCGGGCGCTTCGCGCGCATCAAGGACATCCGGCACAAGGCCGGTGCCTTCGAGCTGGCGCTGCGTTACGACCAGATGCGTGGTGAGCAGCACCTGATCGGCCAGCCGGACCTGCGCGACGGGCTCACCGAAGCCTGGACCCTGGGCGGCAACTGGTACCTGCGCCCGAACCTGCGCTTCATGCTGAACCTGATCGACAGCCGCAACCGCGACCGCCTGGCGGCCACCACGGTGGACCACACCCGCGCGGTGACCGGCCGGCTGCAGTTCGATTTCTAACCTTTCCTCTACGCAGTAAGGAGTCCGCAGATGATGCTGAGCATCCTCGGCTTTGGCATGGTCATTACGTTCATGTACTTGATCATGAGCAAACGACTGTCGCCGCTGGTCGCCCTGATCACCATTCCGATCATCTTCGCGCTGCTGGGCGGATTTGGTAACGGGCTGGATGAGATGATGCTGGACGGCATCAAGAAGATCGCGCCGACCGGCGTGATGCTGATGTTCGCCATCCTGTACTTCGGGGTGATGATCGACGCCGGGCTGTTCGACCCGCTGGTGCGGATCATCCTGCGCCTGGTCAAGGGCGATCCGATGAAGATCGTGCTGGGCACCGCCGCGCTGGCGATGTTGATCTCGCTCGATGGCGACGGCTCCACCACCTACATGATCACCGTGTCGGCGATGCTGCCGCTGTACCAGCGACTGGGCATGAATGCGCTGAACATGACCTGCGTGACCATCCTTGCGGGCGGGGTGATGAACCTCACCCCGTGGGGCGGCCCGACCGCGCGTGCGGCCACTGCCCTGCATGTGGACCCGGCCGATGTGTTCGTGCCGCTGATTCCGGCGATGGTGCTGGCCTGCGCGTCGGTGCTGCTGCTGGCCTGGTACCTGGGGCTCAAGGAACGTCGCCGGCTCGGCGTGGTGAAGCTGCCGCAGGGCGGCAGCTGGATGGACTCCAGCGTGTCCGATGACGGCGCGCTGCCGACCGTGGAAGATGCGGAAGACACCAAGCGACCGAAGCTGCTGTGGGTGAACCTGGCGCTGACCCTGGCGCTGATGACCGCGCTGATCCTGGGCGTACTGCCGATGCCGGTGCTGTTCATGGTGGGCTTCGCGATCGCGCTGGTGATCAACTACCCGAACCTGGCCGAGCAGCGCCGCCGCGTGGTCAACCACGCCGGTAATGTCCTGTCGGTGGTGTCGCTGATCTTCGCGGCGGGCATCTTTACCGGCATCCTCAACAACACGGGCATGGTGGAGGCGATGTCGCGCAGCTTCCTGGCGGTCATTCCGGATGCGTGGGGTCCCTACCTGGCGGTGATCACCGCGCTGGCGTCGATGCCGTTCACCTTCTTCATGTCCAACGACGCCTTCTACTTCGGCGTGCTGCCGATCCTGTCCGAGGCGGCCGGCAACTACGGCATCACCCCGGTGGAGATGGCGCGCGCCTCGCTCGCCGGCCAGCCGGTGCATCTGCTGAGCCCGCTGGTGCCGTCCACCTATCTGCTGGTGGGACTGGCCAAGGTGGAATTCGCCGACCACCAGAAATTCACCCTGAAGTGGGCGGTGATGGTGTCGCTGGTGCTGATGGCCGGCAGCCTGCTGTGCGCCCTGTATCCGTTTGCTGCCTGATGATCTTCAAGGAGTCCTGACATGACGCTTCGCATCGCATACGTCACCAGCGGCATGGGCAGCGTGGGTACTGCCATCTGCCAGAAGCTGGCCCGCAACGGCCACACCGTGGTCGCCGGCTGCGCCCCCAACTCGCCGCGGAAGGTCGGCTGGCTGCGGGAGCAGCGCGAGCTGGGCTTCGATTTCATCGCCTCCGAAGGCAACGCGGCGGACTGGCAGTCCACGGTGGCGGCCTTCACCAAGGTCAAGGCCGAGGTCGGAGAGATCGATGTGCTGGTCAACAATGCCGGTGGCAGCCGCGACGTGCTGTTCCGGCAGATGAGCCAGGACGACTGGAATGCGGTGATGGGCTCGAACCTGCATGCCTTGTTCAACATCACCAAGCAGGTGATCGACGGCATGGCCGCACGCAGCTGGGGCCGGATCATCAATATCGGGTCGGTGAGCGCGCACAAGGGCCAGATCGGCCAGGTGAACTTCGCCACCGCCAAGGCGGCGATGCACGGCTTCAGCCGGGCGCTGGCCAATGAGGTGGCCACGCGCGGGGTGACGGTCAATACCATTTCGCCGGGCTACATTGCCAGCCAGTCGATCAGCAGCTTCCCGCCGGATGTGCTGGATCGGCTGGCCGGCTCCGTGCCGATCCGCCGGCTGGGCAAGCCCGAAGAGGTGGCCAGCCTGTGTGCGTGGCTGGCGTCGGATGATGCCGCCTATGTGACCGGTGCCGATTACGCCGTGAACGGCGGGTTGCATATGTTCTGATGCAGTGCCGGGATGACGGGCACTGTGCCGACCAACGGTCGGCACCTACCCTGCATCCCAGATGGATGTCGCACCGTGCGGTAGCGCCCGACCGTTGGTCGGGCGGCAACCCACCGTCAGAACTCCGCGCTGACCGTCATGAACAACTGCCGCGGCGCGCTCGCGTGGATGGCATACCGCGTTCCGGCCGGATCGGTCGGAGCGAATGAGCTCAGCTGCCCGGCGTAGCGCTTGTTGGTCAGGTTGGTCGCATTCAACGACACCTTGACGTCGCGCAACCCCAGCCCCGGCCCGAACGCATAGCCCATGCCCGCATCGAACGTGGTCACACCCGGCACCGACTGGTCGTTGGTATAGGTGTAATACCGCTTGCCGGTGTACTTGGCGCGCAGGCTGGCGAAGAAGCCGTCGCGGTTCCAGCTGATCTCGCTGGACGCCATGCGCTGCGGCGTGTCGACGGTGATCTTGCCGGCCACCGGCACGATCGCACCACCGGAAGTGTAGTCGTCCTCGTAGGTGCTCCTGTTCCACGACACCGCGTTGTACCACTGCAGCCCGTCAACCGGCTTGAGGATGAAGGTCAGCTCGGCGCCCTGGCTCTTCACCGACCCCACGTTGATGAAGCGGGTGATGCACTCCGGGCGCGTGCCGACTTCGATGCTGGTGCAGGGATTGAGCGACAGCAGGCGGTTGTCGAACATCACATGGTAGGCCGCGATCGAGGCCTGGTACTTCTCGCCGAAGGTACGGAAGCCGGCTTCGAACGAACGCGACTTCTCCGGCTCCAGGTCATTTACGCTGGCCGCGAACGATTCCGGCGACACCTGCAGCGGACCGCCGCTGCCACCGCCCACGAAGGCCGCGATGTTTTCCGAGTACGAGGCAAACACCTCGTTGTTGGGGCTGAGCTTGAAGCCGATACCGGCCTGCGGCAGCACCGATTCCTTGGCGGTCAGCGTGCCGGAGGCATAGCTGGCTTCGGTGCCGGGCCTGGCCACGGCGGTCATGCGGGTGTTCGGGCTCTTGATGCCCACGTCCACGGTCAGGCGATCGTCCAGGAAGCGCATGCGATCCTGCACATAGAACTGGCGGGTGCGGATGTCGTAGTCCTGGTCGAACAGGCGACGGTTCGGGTAGTTGAGGTACCCATCATCCAGGAACGGGCCGGTGATGTAGTAGAAGTTGCGCTCGACATTGTGGTCATTGCGTTCGTACCACAGGCCGGCCTCCAGTTCGTGCAGGCCCAGCTGCCAGCTCAGCGCGGCGGTGACGCCCTGGCGGTTGATGGTGTAGTTGGTGCTGCGGATGGAGATCGGCAGCGCCTGCAGGGTGCCTGGATTGGACGCCTGCCCCGGTGCCCACCAGTGGCCCTGGCCACGGTTCTCGTGGTGGTAGGCCAGCAGCTTCAGGCGGGCGCTGTCGCCCAGGGCAAGGTCGGCATCCAGCGAGTACAGGTTGTCGTCGCGCAGCGCGCGGCTCTGGTAGTACGCATCGTCGATGCTGTTGACGCCACCACTGAAGGCGCAGCGCTGTGCGTTGTAGGTGGCCGGCGCGCAGTAGGCGGCGGCCAGCGCGCGGTCCCAGTCGGGCGCGTAGATGTTCCAGTCCCAGCCGAGGCCGCGTTCGAGCATGCTCTTGGAGAGGTAGGCGTAGTTGGCCTGGCTGACCCGCGAGGTCGCAGCGAAGGCACCGAAGCGATGGTCGCCCACGTTCCAGACCGCCTTGGCATTGAACTGGCGGGTGGTCTGGTTCTGGTTCGGTTCGGCCCACATGTCCGCGTCCTGGTGCACGCCGGACACGTAGGCGGAGAAGCCGTTGAGGTCGCCGGTGTCCACGCGCAGGAAGCCACGGCGCTGGTTGTCGTCGCCCACAGTGACGCTGGCACGGCCGCCGAATTCGGTGGCCGGGTCCTGCGAGAAATACTGGATGGTGCCGCCCAGGTTGCTGGTGGAGGCCACGCCGAGCGAGCCGATGCCCTGCGACAGTTCCGCGCCGGCCAGGTTTTCGGCGATCAGTGCACGGGCGATGCTCAGGCCGTTGTAATTGCCGTAGCTGTTGTCGCCCAGCGGAATGCCGTCGAGCGTGTAGCCGAGCCGGCTCTTGTCGAAGCCGCGCAGGCTGATGGTCTGCGATTCCTCGTTGGCGCCGAAGGCGTCATTGGACTGCACGGACACGCCGGGCAGGCGGTCGAGGATTTTCTGCGCGCTGGTGCCCGGTGGCAGCACCTGCTTGTCCACGGCGGTGATGCGCTGCACCTGCCGGGTTTCACCCTGGCCGATCACCGATACGGCGTCGAGGGTGCGGGCGCTGGCCGCGCCGTTGGCGTCGAGGGTGGCGTCCACGTCGGCGGCGTGCGCGTTTGAAGCGCACAGCGCGATCGCCACGGCGATCGTCAGGGGTCGGTTGAGCATGAGGGTCCGTTGCATGATGGAGGTGCCTGCGTGATGCAGGTGCGCGGCCATCTTGCGGACGCAACATGAAAGGATTCTTACGGGTTGCCGAAGCGTGTCGCAAAGTGCGACGAGGTGCCTGTATTCAAGGGAATCACGGCGCGCCCGCCAACCATGGGTGCTACCGCCTCATTCTGCAGCCAGCTGATCCATCCGGATACGGTTGGCAAACAACGAGAACGCCAGCATGCCCGCCAAGCCGTTGGCGCGGCTGACCCAGTGCGGCAGCCAGCGCGGCGGGCGAAGAATGCCTTCTTCGAACAGCGGGGCAAAGTCCAGGGCGTCGGTCAACGACATCTTGCCGGCGAACAGCCACCGGCAGTTCTGGAGGCGGTCCTCGGCCAGCATGTGGCGGAAGAAGGTGTGGACGGAGACCAGTCCGCGCAGGTAGACGGTGTCCTTGGTGAAGGCCGCGCCGCCGGTGACGGGAACGCCGCGGAACACGCGCTGGGCCGAGGCGAAACTCTCTTCGTTGTTCTGCCCGGCGTCGCAGAAATACCGGAACACCTGGATGAAGTCCGCGCCTTCGCGGGCCATGGCAATGGCTTCGGTGCGCAGGCTGATGCGCTTGAGACGCTCGATGTCGATGCTGCCGGTGATCTGCTCGGCGAAGGTCGCCAACCCTTCCTGCGTGGCGGTAACGCGTGGCGAGGCCAGCGCCAGGCTGGGCAGGTGCGGCTGTTCGCGCCCGTTCAACGCGGTGAGCGAATGCACCAGGGCTTCATGGTGGAACAGCTGCGCGCGGTCGTAGGCGCTGAAGCGCGCACTGGTACGCAGGCGGATGCGGGTGGGACCGGCGGCAGCCTTTGAAATCAGCTCCGGATCCAGCTGTACGCTGATGATGCGCGACTCGAAGAACGCGTCCAGGTCGCTCTGCAGCTGCAGCTGCAGCGCGGTGGCCGACACCGGCACCTGTTCCTCCGGCGCCAGCAGTTCGTGATCCAGCTCCTGGGCGATCTGGATGAAATGGCGTGCGGCGTCGCGTGTACTGGGGCCGTTGCCGGGCAGCGGCTGTTCGGGTGCGCCGTACAGCTCTACCGAATAGCGGTCCACGTCTGCGGTGCCGAGGGATTCCAGCAGGCCGGCGGCCAGGTCCCAGCTGTGCGCGGAGCGGCGGACATACAGGCCGATGGGATGGCTGGGGTCGCATTGGGCGCTGATCGCGGCCAGCTCCCGTCGGGTGTCGGCAAAGTCCAGTTGCGGGTATGCCAGCACCGGCATCCGCGGCTGACCGCGCGCTACGCTGGCCAGGAACGGGCCCTGCAGCGACGCGGGCCAGCTGGTCAGCCCAAGCAGCTTGATGTCCGCCACCGCCTGCACCAGGCGCGCGTCCAGCGCGGTGTGGTGGGCGACGTCACGATCCACGGTCATCGGCGGCGTTCGTGGGACGCTGTTCATGAATGGACCTTATCAGGGTCTGGGCAGACATGTGAGCCAGTTCCGGCTTGTTGAGCATAATTGGCCTACAGTTGGTATAGAAGTAGCCAACGGAGAGTCCCGTGTCGCCCACAGATCGCCGCAGCCGCCCCGATCCTGACAAGCCCACCGCGCGTGGCAGCGCTGCTCGCAGCACCAGGCGCAGCTCCGGCTCCGTCCACGAGCCGCTGGCCGCCTGCGAGGCGTCCGCGAGGGTGAATGCCTTCCGAACCCTGCTGCGTACCGCGCCGCTGGCCGAGCGGGTGCGCATCGAGCGCGAGGGCGTGCCTTATCAGGTGGTGAAGAGGCTCATTGACGACATTTTTGCCAGCAGCACGGAATTCCAGACGTTCGTCCGGATTCCCAAGGCCACCTTCACCAAGAAGATGCGCGACAAGTCGCTGTTTGCCGGCACCACCGGCCAGTCGGTGGTCGGGTTGATGGAGCTGATCAACAAGGTCGAGGACATGCTCGCTGCGGAACCGGACAACCCCGCCGCCAAAGACTTCGATGTGGAACGTTGGGTGGGCCAGTGGATCCAGCGCCCGCAGCCCGCGCTGGGCGGGCTTGCGCCGGCCGAGCTGATGGACACCCCCAGCGGGCGCGCATCGGTGATGCGGGTACTGGGCGCGGTGCAGAGCGGCGCCTATCAATGAAGCTGGCCCGGATCGGGTCCACCGGGCCCACCTGGGCACCGGACGACATGACCGGCGCGGGCGCCGCCACCTCGCCCGGGCGCTGGAACCGTGAAGGGGAACGGGTGATCTATGCCGCGCCCAGCCTCGCCATGGCGGTGCTGGAAACGGCTGCGCATATCGACGACAGCGGCTTGCCGCTGAACACGTACGTGATCGAGATCGACGTGCCCGACGAGGTGTGGGCGGCGCGGTTGAGCGTTCCAGCCCACGCGCTACCGGTGGGCTGGGATGCGATTCCGCACGGGATGGTGTCGATCGAGACCGGTTCGCACTGGTATGCCGACGGCGCCCACGCGATCGTCGAGTTGCCGTCGGCGATCGTGCCGGAAGAAACCATCGTGCTGATCAATGCACAGCATGCGGACAGCCGGCGGATGCGTGCGCGCGCTGCGCGCCGGTTGCAGTACAACCTGTTGTTGCGGGGGCGTTAGGGGCCGCTCAGGCGTGGAGTCAGCGTTTTTTCGTGGGCCGCCACTGTGCGCCTTTGCTGACGTGGCGGCGTTCGATGGCCTGCTGGGCCTGGCGGACCGCAAGCTTCGCAGCGGCGGCGGCCACCTCTTCCTTGAGCTTGAAATAGTTGAGCAGGCGCTCCTCATCGAGCTCGCCGGATTCGATCGCCGCACGAACCGCGCAGCCCGGTTCGCGCTGGTGGGCGCAGTCGCGGAAGCGGCACTGTTCGGCCAGCGCTTCGACGTCGGCGAAGCCCACTTCACCCAAGGCTTCTTCGCCGGTGGGCTTGAGTTCGCGCATGCCGGGGGTGTCGATCAGGCAGGCACCGGACGGCATCGGAATCAGCGCGCGGTGGGTGGTGGTGTGGCGACCCTTGGAATCGTTGCCCCGCACTTCGGCGGTTTTCATCAAGGCGTAGCCCAGCAGGGTATTGGTCAGCGTCGACTTGCCCGCACCCGAGGAACCCACCAGGACCACGGTCTGCCCTGCTCCCAGCCACGGCAGCAGCGCGCTGGCGCTGGCCGGATCGCGGCCGTTGATGGCCAGCAGCGGAATGTCCTGCGCGGCCAGCTCTTCCAGCACCGCCAGGGCATCTTCGCTGTACTCGGTCTGGTCGGCCTTGGTCAGCACCACCACCGGGCGCGCACCGCCGCCGCCGACCAGCATCAGGTAGCGCTCGATCCGGCGCGGGTTGAAGTCCGCGTCCAGCCCGCAGACGATGAAGACGGTATCGATATTGGCCGCGATCACCTGCTGGTGGTAGTGCTCGCCGGCGGCGCCACGCTTGATCGCGGTACGGCGCGGCAGCAGGGCCACGATCAGGTTGCCGTCCAGCAGTACCCAGTCGCCCACGGCGGCGCGTTCGTGGCTGGGAAAGCGCGGGCGCTGCCATTCGGCCGGCGACTCGGTCTTGATCGCCGCGCCGGGGGCATCGGCCACCACATAGCCGGTGCGGTGCTGTTCGACCACCCGGCCGGGGCGGGCCTGCGGGTGTTGTTCGAACAGGGCCTGCCAGGCCGGCAGCTCGGGGGCGCCTGCCCAGGGCCAGCCCATGGTCTGCAGGGCGCGGTAGTCGATCGGTTCGCTCATCCGCCCATTCTAGGGGTCCACCTCCCCCCGCGTCTCAGCCATGGGCGGCAACTGCCCGCCAATACTGGGGTTTTGCCCGGGAACCCTTGCCCTGCAACGCACCATTTCCGCTAGTATGCGATTTCCATGCCCGATCACGGCCCCGCCATGTCCACGCCCCCGCTGAAGCCGCTTGCCACCCGCGAGCGCCTGTCCGAAGTCCGCTACGAAATCCGGGGCGAACTGGCGCGGCGAGCGCGTGAGCTGGAGGCGCAGGGGCGCAAGCTGATCAAGCTGAACATCGGTAACCCGGGCAACTTCGGGTTCCGCGCGCCGGAACACCTGCAGCGCGCCATTGCCGACGACATGGGCCGCACCGATCCGTATACCCACCAGCAGGGCCTGCCCGAAGCGCGTGAGGCGATTGCGACGGCGTATGCACGCCGCGGCGCGCCCGACGCGCACCCGGACCGGGTATTCATCGGCAACGGCGTGAGCGAGCTCATCGACCTCTCGCTGCGCGCCCTGCTCAATCCGGGCGACGAAGTGCTGGTGCCCTCGCCCGACTACCCGTTGTGGTCGGCGGCAACCATCCTCAACGACGGCCGCCCGGTGTACTACCGCTGCGCGCCCGAGAATGGTTTCCAGCCGGACCCGGCCGAGATCGAAACGCTGGTGTCCTCGCGCACCCGTGCGATCGTGTTGATCAACCCGAACAACCCTAGTGGCGCCAGCTATCCGCGCGCGCTGCTGGAGCAGATCGTAGACATCGCGCGCCGGCACAACCTGCTGCTGATGGTCGATGAGATCTACGACCAGATCCTGTACGACGATGCGGTATTCCAGCCGGTCGCGCCACTGGCCGGCGAGCACCCGTGCATCACCTTCAGCGGGTTGAGCAAGGTGCATCGTGCCTGCGGCTGGCGGGTGGGCTGGGCGATGCTGTCCGGTGCGGCCGAACGGCTGGGCGAATTCCGCGCGGCGATGGACCTGCTGAGCGCGCTGCGCCTGTGCGCCAACGTGCCGGGGCAGTACGCCATTGATGCAGCCGTGAATGGCCCGGACACCGTATCGGCCCTCTGTGCGCCCGGTGGGCGCCTGTACGAAACCCGGCGCGCGGTGATCGAGGCGTGCAGCGCCAGCGAACACCTGTCGCTGGTCGCGCCGGCTGGCGCGCTGTATGCCTTCCCGGCCGTGGTGGGTGCGGCCGCACGCGGTTTCGATGACCATTATTTCGCGCTGGAACTGATGAACGAGGAAGGCGTGCTGGTGGTGCCCGGGTCGAGCTTCAACGTGCCCTATCGCCACCACTTCCGCGTGACCCTGTTGCCTGAAGCCGAGGTGATGCGTGATGTGTTCGCGCGCATCGACCGCGCGTTGGCGCGCCGCGCCGAGGCCAATACCAAGGTGGTTCCGCTCAAGCCGCGCAGTGCGGTGGCCTGAGGTGGTGGCGCTGCGTTACCTGGCGCTGGGCGACTCCTACACCATCGGTGAAGCAGTGGACCCTGCCGGGCGCTGGCCGGAACAGCTGGCCACGGCCCTGCAGGAGGCCACCGTGGTGATGGGCGCACCCCAGATCGTCGCCACCACCGGCTGGACGACTGATGAGCTGGACGCCGGCGTTGATGCGGTCGCGCCGCAGGGCCCGTTCGATCTGGTCAGCCTGCTGATCGGCGTCAACGACCAGTACCGCGGGCGCAGCGTGGAGGAGTACCGTCCGCGCTTCACCGCCCTGCTGGAGCGCGCGATCGCATTCGCCGGCAAGCGTCCGCAGCGGGTCCTTGTGCTGTCGATTCCCGATTGGGGCGTGACCCCGTTCGCACGCGACAACGGCCGCGACCCGGCACGGATCGCGCGCGAGCTGGATGCCTACAACGCGGCCGCGCAGGCGATCTGCGCCGAACACGCGGTGGCGTTCGTGGACATCACCGCGGTCAGCCGCGCGCGTGGCGCGGAACCGGCGATGCTGGCCGGGGACGGCCTGCATCCTTCGGCGGCGATGTATACCGAATGGACGCGTCTGGCCTTCCCGGTCGCGCGTACTCTCCTGGATGACGAGGCCACACGCTGAGCACGGACGCATCACCACTGGCCAGGGAACAGGCCCGCCGCATCGCCGATGCGTTCATGCCGGCGCGGCGCTTCGGCAACCGCCGCGATTACTACTACAGCCGGGGAAAGCTCGGCAGCGATCCGCTGTACCCGGGCGTGCTGGGCGCGCTGGCACCGTGCTCGCGGCCGCTGCTGGATATCGGCTGCGGGCTGGGGCTGCTGGCGCACGTGCTGCGGCAGAACCAGCGCCACCAGGCGTATGTCGGCGTGGATATCGACCCGGACAAGATCGCACGTGCACAGCGCGCCGGGGCGCGGGCAGCGCTGGCGGATGCGCGCTTTGCGTGTGTGGACGCCAGCGCCGCCCTGCCCGACCACCACGGCAGCGTGGCGCTGCTGGACGTGCTGCAGTACCTGCCGGCCGAGGCCCAGCCGGTGCTGCTGCGTGATGCCGCCGCGCGGGTGGCGCCCGGCGGCCGGCTGGTGATCCGCACCACGCTGGCCGACAACAGCGGCCGCGACCGCACGACCCGCGTTACCGACATGCTGGCGCATCTGGTGGGATGGATGGGCACGCGCCCGCGCCATTACCCCGACGCGGCGAGCGTACGCGCACCGCTGGAAGCGGCCGGGCTGCAGCTGGCGATGGCACCGCTGTACGGCAATACGCCGTTCAACAACTGGCTGGTGACCGCGGTGCGTGGGGAGCGGGCGTGAGCGTTCCGCGCCCGCGCCATTCCGCGCTCGGCATCGCGGCACTGGTGGTAAGCCTGATGGCGCTGGTGCTGTTCGCGGTGACCGCGCATGTCGCCCACCTGCCGCGGTATGCGGGCATGCACGACGTGCCGGTGGCGGTGCTGGTGATGCTGTTCGTGTGCCTGGGGGTCACGGTGGTGGGCCTGCTGTTGGGCATCGGCAGCGCGTTGCAGCACCAGCGCAGACGGGTCACCGGGGTGCTGGCGCTGGGGCTGTCGATCACGTTGCTGTGGGCGCAGGCGTCGCTGGGCAGCTGGGTGCACCAGCAGTGGGAGCACGCCCACCCGGTAGCGGCAGACCGGCGGTAGCGCCACGCAGGGCGTGGCGCTACGGGGTGTGCGGCAAGGCCGCCTGCAGGCCGCGCGCCTGGATGGCCTGGAGCACGGCTTCGATGATCGCGAGGTTGTGGCCGTGGGCGGCGCCTTCGTGCAGCAGGATGATCGCGCCCGGGCGCAGATCCGCCACGATGCGGTCGATGACCTGCTGCGGCTGGCAGTTCACACCGTCGAAACCGCGCGCGCTCCAGCCGACGCGGGTCAGGTTCCAGCGCTTCAGCGCCGGGGCGACGAACGGGTTGGTCATGCCCACTACCGAGCGGTACCAGCGTGGCGGGGTGCCGGCGATGTCGGCCAGGGCCTGCTGGCAACGGGCGATCTCGTCGGCCATGGTCGACGGGCCCAGCCGCCAGAAGCGGGTCTGAGGGTGGGTGTTGCTGTGGTTGCCCAGGTCGTGGCCGCGCGCCAGCACCTGCCGCACGAGGTCGGGACGGGCGGCGGCGCGCTCGCCGACCATGAAGAACGTGGCCCTGGCCTGGTAGCGGTCAAGCAGGTCCAGCACCGCGGGGGTTTCGGCCGAGGGACCGTCGTCGAGGGTCAGCCAGACCTGTCCGGCCGGGTCCGGCAGCCGGCTCAGTACCGGCGCGTAGAAGCGGCTGTTGGGCAGGAACACCGGCACCAGGAACAGGGCGTGCGAGGCCACCATCAGTGGCAGGCCGACGGACCAGCCCAACCGCCACCAGACCAGCGCAACGGCCAGCTGGGAGAGCGCCAGCCAGGGCAGCCAGCGCCACGGGCGGCGGGGAATGCGATGCAACGTTTCTGGAACGGTCATGCCCCATGATGCCATGCCGCGTAGAATGGACGGCTCGAATACCCCCGGACCCTGACCATCATGTCCCTTGATCCCGCCCTGCGTTCGCGCATCGAATCCATCCTCACCGCCGACCGTGTCGTGCTGTTCATGAAGGGCCAGCCGACCATGCCGCAGTGCGGGTTCTCGGCCAAGGCCGTGGGCGCGCTGCAGGACCTGGGCGTGGAGTTCGCCCACGTCAACGTGCTGGCCGACCCGGAGATCCGCGAGGGCATCAAGGCCTACGGTGACTGGCCGACCATCCCGCAGCTGTACATCGACGGCGAGCTGGTCGGCGGCAGCGACATCATCCTGCAGATGGCCGGCAGTGGTGAGCTGAGCAGCGTGCTGGGCCTGGCCGCGCCGGACCGCACCCCGCCGCGCATCACGGTGACCCCGGCCGCGGTGGAGATGCTGCGCGGTGCGCTGGCCGACGCCTCCGGCGCCGCGCTGCAGCTGGGCATCGACGCGCAGTTCCAGCCGAACTTCCAGCTGGCCCCGCACGACGACAACGCCATTGCCGCTGAATCCAACGGCCTGCGCGTGCAGTTCGACCTGGCCAGCGCGCGCCGCGCCGAGGGCATCACCATCGACTGGGTGGACGACATCCGCGGCAAGGGCCTGGCCATCGACAACCCGAACGCGCCGAAGGCCGTGCAGGAACTGGCTGTTCGCGACGCTGACGACCAGCGCCGCGCCGGCACCGTGACCATCGTGGACGTGCGCCCGGCGGACGAGCGTGCGATTGCTGCGATCAACGCCCCGTTCGAAACCTTCGACGGCGACAACCGCGCCCGCCTGGAAGCCCTGCCCAAGGACACGCCGCTGGCGTTCCTGTGCCACCACGGTGGCCGCAGCGCGCAGGCGGCCGAGCAGTTCCGCGCATTGGGTTTCAGCAAGGTCTACAACATCACCGGCGGCATCGATGCCTGGTCGGACGCGGTGGACAACAGCGTGCCGAAGTATTGATCACGCGCAACACCGACGCGTGTCACGCTTCAAGAAAAACGCCGGCAATGCCGGCGTTTTTTGTCTACCCCGCGAAGCCACCCTCGGCGAGGTAATCCAGTTCCTCCGGCGTCGGCATGCGGCCCAGTACCGCGTTGCGGTGCGGGAAGCGTCCGAAGCGGCGGATGATGTCACGGTGCAGTTCGGCGTACTGCAGGTATTCCTTGTCGCCCAGCACATCGAACATCGCCACCGAGCGCTCCTGGTCCTGCGGGTCTTCGGAATGCTCGAACGGCAGGTAGATGAACGCGCGCAGCTTGGGGACCAGCTGCAGGTCCAGGCCCTCTTCCACCGCGCGCATGGCGTAGTGACGCGCCAGCCCGTCGGTGGCGTAGGAATGGGCGGTGTCGCGGAAGCAGTTGCGGGGAAACTGGTCGAGCAGGATCATCAACGCCAGCGCGCCATCGGCGCTCTCCAGCCAATGCTCGCGCGCGCGCCGTGCAGCGGCGAAGTGTTCGTCGAGGAATGCCTCGCGGAAACGCGCATCGAACGCGTCATCGCGCGTGAACCACTTCTGCGGTCCCGCGTCGCGCCAGAATTCCACTACGTTTGCCGCCACGTCCATTCATTACCCCTGCGGGCGGCGCGCCGTCCAGGCGCCCACCCAAGCCAATGCCATCACTCGTCAAAGCGCAGGTGGCGGACCGACTTGCCGTTGCGCCGTATAAGCTTAAGCGCCTCGATACCGATCTGGATATGGTTTTCGACGAACTGGGAGCTGACCTTGGCGTCGGAGGCCTCGGTCTTGACCCCATCGGGAACCATCGGCTGATCGGACACCAGCAGCAGCGCCCCGATCGGGATGTGGTTGGCAAAGCCGGCCGCGAACAGGGTGGCCGTTTCCATGTCGATGGCCATGCAACGCATCAGCCGCAACCGCTCCTTGAATGCCTCGTCGTGCTCCCAGACCCGCCGGTTGGTGGTGTAGACGGTGCCGGTCCAGTAGTCGTGGCCGAGGTCGCGGATGGTGGTGGACACCGCGCGCTGCAGGGCGAAGGCCGGCAGCGCCGGCACTTCCGGCGGCAGGTAGTCGCTGGAGGTTCCTTCGCCGCGGATCGCCGCGATCGGCAGGATCAGGTCGCCCAGCTGGTTCTTGCGCTTGAGTCCGCCGCACTTGCCCAGGAACAGCACCGCCTTGGGCATCACCGCCGAGAGCAGGTCCATGACGATGGCCGCGTTGGGGCTGCCCATGCCGAAGTTGATCAGGGTGATGCCGTCGCTGGTGACGCTGGCCATCGGCCGGTCCAACCCCTGCACCGGTGCCCCGGTGAGGTGCGAAAACAGGTGCAGATAGCCCCCGAAGTTGGTCAGCAGCACGTGCGGACCGAACTGGTCCAGCGGCACGCCGGTGTAACGCGGCAGCCAGTTTTCAACGATTTCCTGTTTGCTTTTCATTTTTGGTTCCGTTGCCAAGAGCAGCCGAACAACAGTCGGCTCTACCGGTCGGCGCCGCCCTATTTTCATGCGCTTGGATGGATAAGCAAGCGGGGCGGGGACGCACCGTGCGTTTGGTCACTTGGCAAGGCCGGGCGCAGCCGTTAGCGTCGCGGGAGTATTTCACGCCGCATCGGGGACCACATGCGTACACGATTGACCGCCGGGCTGGGCCTGGCGCTGTTCACCCTGGCTGCGCCTTCGGCACCGGCAGCATCGCGCTTCACCCAGGATCCCTACCCCAGCACCTACGCGCCGATTGCCTCGGCCCCGGTGCTGATCCGCAATGCCACCCTACTGACCGGCACCGGGGCCCGCCTGGAGCGCACCGACCTGCTGCTGCGCGAGGGTCGCATAGCGGCGCTGGGCACCGCGCTGCAGGCACCGGCCGATGCGGTCCAGGTGGATGGCAGTGGTAAATGGGTCACTCCGGGCATCATCGATGTGCACTCGCACCTGGGCGTGTACCCCAGCCCCAGCGTGGGCGCGCATGCCGACGGCAACGAAATGACCGCACCGGTCACCGCCAACGTCTGGGCCGAACATTCGGTGTGGCCGCAGGACCCGGGCTTTGCCGCCGCGCTGGCCGGCGGCGTGACCTCGCTGCAGATCCTGCCCGGCTCGGCCAACCTGGTCGGCGGCCGTGGGGTGACCTTGAAGAACATTCCGGCCACTACCTACCAGGCGATGAAATTCCCCGGTGCGCCATGGGGCATGAAGATGGCCTGCGGCGAGAACCCCAAGCGCGTGTACGGCACCGGCAAGGGCGTGGCCCCGCAGACCCGCATGGGCAGCGTGGCCGGCTACCGCGCTGCGTTCATCGATGCCAGCGAGTACCTGGCCAAGAACGCGCCGAAGAAGGTCAGGAAGAAGCGCTGGTTCGGTGGCAGCGACAAGGGCGACAGCGCCGGCGACAGCGGCGGCAAGCGCGACCTGAAACTGGACACGCTGGCCGGGGTGATCGACGGCGACATCCGCGTGCATATCCACTGCTACCGCGCCGATGAAATGGCCACCATGCTGGACCTGGCCAAGGAATTCGGCTTCAAGGTCGCCGCGTTCCACCACGGCGCCGAGGCCTACAAGCTGGCCGACCGGCTGGCCGCCGAGGGCGTCTGCGGCGCGCTCTGGGCCGACTGGTGGGGCTTCAAGATGGAGGCCTTCGACGGCATCCCCGAAAACATCGCACTGGTCGACCGCCCGGCCAACAGCTGCGCGATCGTGCACTCCGATTCGCCCGAGGGCATCCAGCGGCTCAACCAGGAAGCGGCCAAGGTGATCGCCAACGCGCGCCGTGCCGGCATGCAGATCGCACCCGAGCGGGCGATCGGCTGGCTGACGCTCAACCCGGCCCGGTCGATGGGCATCGAACAGCAGACCGGCAGCCTGGAGGTCGGCAAGATGGGCGACGTGGTGGTCTGGAACGGCAGTCCCTTCAGTTCCTACGCGCTGGCCGAGAAGGTCTATATCGACGGCCATCAGGTCTACGACCGGCAGGACGCACGCAGGCAGCCGCTGTCGGACTTCATGCTCGGCCAGGAGGCACGCCCATGAGCGCGCGTTCGCGGATGTCCCTGCTGGTGCTGGCACTGCTGGCGGCTTCACCGGCCAGCTGGGCGCAGGACCTGCTGGTGCGCAATGCCACGGTGCACACCGCCAGCGCGCGCGGCAGCCTGGAGCACGCCGACGTGCTGGTGCAGGGCGGCGTGATCCGTGCGGTCGGCCCCGGCCTGGCCGCGCCGGTGGGGGCGACGGTGGTCGAGGCCAACGGCAGGCCGTTGACCCCGGCCTTGTTCGGCGGGATCACCGACATCGGCATCGAGGAGGTCTCCGGTGAGGCGACCACGGTGGACAGCACGCTGAAGCTGGACGACCAGCCGCTGCGCCCGGAGTTCGACGTCACCCTGGCCTACAACCCGGCGTCGGTGCTGATCCCGGTGGCGCGGCTGGACGGGATCGGCTTCACCGCGCTGGGCGCCAACAGCGGCGGCGGGTTCGTCGCCGGCCAGGGCGGGGTGATGCGGCTGGATGGCAGCGCCGATCCGATCGGCCCGTTGTCGCTCTACCTGCGGCTGGGTTCGGCTGCAGCCGAACTCACCGGCAACTCGCGCGCGGCGCAGTGGATGCTGCTGGAGCAGATGGTGAGCGAAGCGCGCGGCCGGGTACCGGTCGACTCGCCGCACGCCCTGCTGACCCCGGCCGGGCGCGCCACGCTGGCGCGCTACCTGGCCGGCCAGGGCCGGCTGGTGGTGGAGGTGGACCGCGCCGCCGACATCCGTCAGCTGGTGCGCTGGGCCACCCGGGAAAAGCTGAAGGTGGCCGTTGCCGGCGGGGCTGAAGCGTGGCGGGTCGCGCCGCTGCTGGCACAGGCCGGGGTACCGGTGTTCGTCGATGCATTGGGCAACCTGCCGGCCAGCTTCGACCAGCTGGGGGCCACCCTGGAGAATGCCGCGCGCCTGCAGGCCGCCGGCGTGGCGGTCAGCTTCACCCAGCGCGACGACCCGTCGCACAACGCACGCAAGATGCGCCAGCTGGCCGGCAATGCGGTGGCCAACGGCCTGCCCTGGCAGGATGGCCTGGCCGGCCTGACCCGGGTGCCGGCACAGGCGCTGGGCGTGGGCGACCGGCTGGGCAGCATCGAACCAGGCAAGCTGGCCGACCTGGTGCTGTGGGAAGGCGATCCGCTGGACGTGGGCCACTACGCCGAGCAGGTCTGGCTGGGCGGGCGCGCGGTGCCGATGCGTTCGCGCCAGACCGAGCTGCGCGACCGCTACGCCGCCCCGGCCGGCAGCGAACCGCGCGCATATTCGCACTGAGGACCCTTCCATGAGCCTGCGCTGGTACTTCGATTTCGTCTCGCCGTTCGCCTACCTGCACTGGCAACAGCTGAAAACGCTGCCGCAGTTCGACCGGATCACCCCGGTGCCGATCGCCTTGGGCGCAGTGCTGCACCACATGGGCAACCTGGGCCCGGCCGAGATCCCGGCCAAGCGCCGCTTCACCTACCGGCAGGTGCTGTGGCAGGCGCAGCAGCAGGCCACGCCGCTGCGCTTCCCGCCCGGCCACCCGTTCAACCCGCTGGCGGCGCTGCGCCTGTGCCTGGCGGCGGACGCCACCCCGGCGGCGGTGGACATCCTGTTCAACTGGATCTGGCGCGACGGCCGCGCCGGCGACACCCCTGCGGCGCTGGCACTGCCCGGTGCGATGCTCGACGTGGCCAACGTTGCCGCGGCGGTGGCGGCGCCGTCGGTGAAGGAGCAGCTGCGCCAGAACACCGAGGCCGCCATCGCGGCCGGGGTGTTCGGGGTACCCACCCTGTCCATCGGCGGCGAGCTGTTCTGGGGCAACGACAGCCATGCGCTGATGGCGGCGGTGCTGGCCGACCCGGGCCTGTTGCGGCAGCCAGAGTGGGAACGGGTGCTGGCCCTGCCGGTGGCGGTGGAGCGCAGCCGGCCAAGCTGACCGGCGTGGTCAGGTAAGTCGGCGCGTTTTGGGATAGCTTTCACATTTTCGAACACACACCCTGCCTGGAGGGGGCAAACAGGATGCGCATCGGAATCGTGGTCGACTCTGCCTGTGATCTACCGCAGGACTTCATCCAGCAGCACAACATCGTGCTGCTGCCCATCACCGTCCGGATTGGCGAGGCCGTGCTGGCCGACCACCGCGACGAACAGGCCACCTTGAGCTTCCTGCACGCCCACGTCGCCGAACACGGCGCCGAGGCCGAAACCATTCCCTTCAGCGTGGCGCAGATCCGCGATCTGTTCCTGGGCAAGCTGGTGATCGACTACGACCATGTGTTCTGCATGACGATCACCAAGACCCGCAGCCCGATCCACGAGAACGCGATGCAGGCCAGCTTCGCGATCCTCAACGACTACAAGCCGGTGCGCCAGGCGGCCGGCCACAACTCGCCCTTCGCGCTGCGCGTGCTGGATACGCAGAACCTGTTTGCCGCCCAGGGCGTGACCGCGGTGGAAGCGGTACGGCTGCGCGACAGCGGCGCCGGCGTGCAGCAGATCCGCGAGCGGCTGGAAGAACTGGCGCTCAACGTGCACGGCTACATGGTCACCCGCGACCTGTACTACATGCGCGCCCGCGCACGCCACAAGGGCGACCGCAGCGTGGGCCTGATCAGCGCCGCGCTGGGCAGTGCGCTGGACATCAAGCCGGTGCTGCACGGTTACCGCGGCACCACCGGTCCGGTGGCGAAGATCAAGGGCTTCGACAACGCGGTGCAGAAGCTGTTCGACTTCGTGGGCCAGCGCGTCCGGGCCGGGTTGCTGACCCCGACCGTGTGCGTGAGCTACGGCGGCGAACTGGCCGACCTGCAGGCGCTGCCCGGCTACGCCAGCCTGCGCGAAACCTGCAGGGCGCACGGGGTGGACGTGTACGAGTCGGTGATGAGCCTGACCGGCATGGTCAATGTCGGCAAGGGCGCGGTGACCATCGGTTTCGCCGACGGCCCGCACACGTTTACCGCCTGAGTGATCCGGCCGGTTCGTGCACGCCGATTGCACCCGGCGTCTGCGAACCTTGCCGCACTCGATGGAGACCACCATGACCCAGTACAGCATCAGCCTGCCGGATCCGGCCAAGGCCCGCGGCAACGATTCCGACCTGTCCTTCCATTCGCAGAGCGCCGGCGGCTTCGCCGAAGAACTGCAGGATGCCCTGCGCAGCACCACGTTGTTCGAGCGCTGGCGCGCCAAACAGCCTGATCCTGATGCGGTGGAGCTGCAGTGGGGGGCCACCGATCCCGGTGCCTCCGTGACCGGCGAGCAGAAAGACCTGCGGATCAACCTCCTCGTCTCGACCACGATCGACAGCGACGTGTTCAAGCAGCGGATGCGCCTGCTCGCCGGCAATCATTGGGAACTGCGCGACGTGCAATGAACGCCGCGCCCTGACGGTCAGCTTCCCGTCAGGGATTTCACGGGGCCCGTGCAGCGCGCTCCGGCATCGTGGGCGTGAATCCGCCCTGGAGTACCCGATGCCGCTGCGCCTGCCTGCTACTGCTTCCCTGCTCGCCCTTGCCCTGGCCGCTGCCGCCCCTGCGCTGGCGCAGGCCCCGGCCTCGCTGCCCGCCCCCATCGCTGAGGACGGCGTCGTGGCCACCGGCCCGCGCTCGGACCTGCATGCGCAGGTACTGCTGGACCGCGCGCACTTTTCGCCGGGCCAGATCGATGGGCTGCCCGGTTCCAACCAGAAGCGTGCGGTGGCCGGTTTCCAGGCTGCACGCGGCCTGAAGGTCACCGGTGAGCTGGACGATGCCACGTGGCAGGCCCTGCAGCCGGACAGCGCGCCGCCACTGGCGAGTTACACGCTCACTGCCGAGGACGTTGCCGGCCCGTTCCAGCCCATTCCGAAGAAGCCCGCGGATCAGGCCAAGCTGTCGGCGATGGGCTTCACGTCGGTGGGTGAGGCGCTCGGCGAGCGCTTTCATGCCGATCCCAAACTGTTGCAGGCGCTGAATCCCGGCGTGGATCTAGGCAAGGCCGGCGGCACGATCCAGGTGCCGAACATTGCACCAGCCGCCCTGCCCAAGGCGGCCAAGCTGGTGATCGACAAGTCCGACTCCACGCTGCGGCTGTACGATGCAGCGGGCAAGGTGTACGCGCAGGTCCCGGTGTCGTCGGGCAGCCAGCACGATCCGCTGCCGATCGGCAAGTGGAAGATCCTGGGGGTCTCGCGCAATCCGCCGTTCCACTACAACCCGAAGCTGTTCTGGGATGCCAAGGCGGGCGACCGCAAGGCCACGCTGCCGCCGGGCCCCAACAACCCGGTCGGACCGGTCTGGATCGACATCTCCAAGCCGCATTACGGCCTGCACGGCACGCCCGAGCCGGGCCATGTGGGCAAGACCGAATCGCACGGCTGCGTGCGGATGACCAACTGGGACGCGCTGCAGGTGGCCGACGCGGTGGATGCGTCGGTGCCGGTGGTGATGCAGGAGTAAGCAACCATGGTGATGCGACTGCTGGCGTTGGGCGTGGTAGTGGGCGTGGCCGGCTGGTGGTTGCTGGCGTCGGAGAGCGGTGTTTCGGCGTCGGCCGGGGGCCAACCGGTCGCGGAGAGCGGCCAGGCACGGCCTGGCGCTACGCGGGAGGTCGTTCTGCCTGCGCAGGGCAGCCAGGCGCTGGAGGTCGTTGCGCCCGCGCAGAGCCGCCAGGCAGGGCCTGACGCTACCGGGGGTGCCTCGGGGCTGTTGTTGCCGGTGCAGGGGATCACGGCCGCGCAGCTGCAGGATACGTTTACCGACGCGCGCAGCGAGGGGCGGGTGCACGATGCCATCGATATCCTCGCGCCTGAAGGCACGCCGGTACTGGCGGTGGCCGATGGCACCGTGGAAAAACTGTTCGACAGCGAGCGCGGCGGGCTGACCGTGTACCAGTTCGAACCCGGCGGCACGTACTGTTACTACTATGCCCACCTGCAGCGCTACGCCGATGGGCTGGCCGAGAAGAAGGCGGTCAAGCGGGGCGAGGTGATCGGCTATGTCGGCCACACCGGCAACGCCAGCCCGGACGCACCGCACCTGCACTTCGAGATCCACCGGCTGGGCCCGGAGAAGCAGTGGTGGAAGGGCGAGTCGCTGAACCCCTACCCGGTCCTGCGCGGCGAGCAGGCCCTGCCCTGAGACGCGCCCGCCCCGGGGTGGCTGAACCGGGATGGGCCGGGCAATTGGCCCGGCCGCCGCGAAGGTGCGAGAATCGCCGGCCCTCCCTTTCCGGCTGGCGCACTGGCGCCGCCCTCCTGACCGAGACTACGTGAAGACCCCCGAAAGCCTGCAGGCGCTGATCGAAGACGGCGTCATCGATGAGGTGCTGCGCCCGCTCAAGAGCGGCAAGGAAGCGGCCGTGTATGTCGTGCGCAGCGGCGACGATGTGCGCTGCGCCAAGGTCTACAAGGACATGGCCCAGCGCAGCTTCCAGCAGCGCGTGCAGTACCAGGAAGGGCGCAAGGTGCGCGGCAGCCGCGAGGCCCGCGCCGTGGGCAAGGCCAGCAAGTACGGGCGGAAGCAGCAGGAAACGGCCTGGAAGAACACCGAGGTGGACGCGCTGTACCAGCTGCGCGACGCTGGCGTGCGCGTGCCCGAACCGCATGGCTACTTCCATGGCGTGCTGGTGATGGAACTGGTGACCGATGCGGAAGGATTCTCGGCCGCGCGTCTGGGCGAGGTCGAGCTGGAGCCCGACCAGGCCCGTGAGTTCCACGCGATCCTGGTGCGCCAGGTGGTGCTGATGCTGTGCTGTGGGCTGATCCACGGCGACCTGTCGCCGTACAACGTCCTGGTGGGGCCGGACGGCCCGGTGGTGATCGATTTCCCCCAGGTGGTGAGCGCCGGTGGCAACAACGCCGCGCGCAGCATGCTGCTGCGCGATGTGAACAACCTCACCGCCTATCTTGGGCGGTCGGCGCCGGAGCTGCTGGATACCTGGTACGGCGAGGAGATGTGGGCGCTGTTCGAGGCCGGTGAGCTGCTGCCGGACAGTCCGCTGACCGGCACCTTCGTGCATGACGAATCGACCATCGACCTGGACAGCGTGCGCCACGCGATCAACGACGCGCGCGAAGAAGCGCTGATCCGCCAGCAGGGTCGGGAAGCGGCGGAACAAGACGACGATTGACGGGGGCAAGCGTCGCCACGCGATCAGGCGTGCAGCGCCTTGGCGTGATGCGCGATGTGCTCGCCGATGAAACTGCTGATGAAGTAGTAGCTGTGGTCATACCCCGGCTGCAGTCGCAGCTGCAACGGGTGCCCCGCCGCCGTGCACGCGGCCTGCAGCCACTGCGGCTGCAGCTGGCTGTCCAGGAACTCGTCGCCGCCGCCCTGGTCGACCAGCAAGGGCAGCTTTTCCGTCGCGGTGGCCACCAGTTCGCTGGCATCCCACTGCGCCCAGCTGGCGCGGTCTTCGCCCAGATAGGCCGAGAACGCCTTCTGCCCCCACGGGACCCGGGTCGGGGCGACGATCGGCGAGAACGCCGAGACGCTGCGGTAGCGGCCCGGATTGCGCAGCGCGATCACCAGCGCGCCATGCCCGCCCATCGAGTGGCCGCTGATGCTGCGTGCACCGGTTGCCGGCAGGTGCGCTTCCACCAGCGCCGGCAACTCTTCCACGATGTAGTCGTACATCCGGTAATGCAGTGCCCACGGCTGCTCGGTGGCGTTGAGGTAGAACCCCGCGCCCTTGCCCAGGTCGTACCCTTCCGCATCGGCGACGTCGTCGCCGCGCGGGCTGGTGTCCGGCGCGACCAGGATCACCCCGTGCTCGGCCGCATACCGCTGCGCGCCGGCCTTGGTGATGAAGTTCTGCTCGGTGCAGGTCAGCCCGCTCAGCCAGTACAGCACCGGCAGTTTCTGCGTGGCGGCCTGCGGCGGCAGGTAGACGGCCACCTTCATCTCGCAGCCCAGCACCTGCGACCGATGCTGGTATACGTCCTGCCAGCCACCGAAGGCGGCGCGATGTTCAATGCGTTCCATGGGCGCGCTCCGCGGGCAGTCAGTAGTGGACGACCGAGCGGATCGACTTGCCTTCGTGCATGAGGTCGAAGGCGTCGTTGATCTGCTCCAGTTCCATGGTGTGGGTAACGAAAGGCGCCAGTTCGATGTCGCCCTTCATTGCATCTTCGACCATGCCCGGCAGCTGGCTGCGCCCCTTCACCCCGCCGAACGCCGTGCCCTTCCAGGAACGCCCGGTCACCAGCTGGAACGGACGGGTGGAGATCTCCTGGCCCGACCCGGCCACGCCGATGATCACCGACTGGCCCCAGCCGCGGTGCGCGCATTCCAGCGCCGCACGCATGACGTTGACGTTGCCGATGCATTCGAAGGTGTGATCCACGCCCCAGGTGGTCTGTTCAACGATGACCTGCTGGATCGGCTTGTCGAAGTCCTTGGGGTTGATGCAGTCGGTGGCACCGAACTGCTTGGCCAGCTCGAACTTGGACGGGTTCGTGTCGATGGCGAAGATGCGGCCGGCCTTGGCCTGGCGCGCGCCCTGGATCACCGCCAGGCCGATGCCGCCCAGCCCGAACACGGCAACCGAATCGCCTTCCTGCACCTTGGCGGTGTTGTGCACCGCGCCGATGCCGGTGGTCACGCCGCAGCCCAGCAGGCACACGTGTTCCGGGTTGGCCTCCGGATTGATCTTCGCCAGCGAGACTTCGGCCACCACGGTGTACTCGCTGAAGGTCGAGCAGCCCATGTAGTGGTAGATCGGCTGGCCGTTGTAGCTGAAGCGGGTGGTGCCATCGGGCATCACGCCCTTGCCCTGGGTGGCGCGCACGGCCACGCACAGGTTGGTCTTGCCGCTCGTGCAGAACAGGCATTCGCCGCATTCGGCCGTGTACAGCGGAATGACGTGGTCGCCCGGCTTCACGCTGGTCACGCCCTCGCCCACTTCCACCACGATGCCGGCGCCTTCATGGCCCAGCACCGCCGGGAACAGGCCTTCCGGATCGTCGCCGGACAGGGTGAAGGCATCGGTGTGGCAGACCCCGGTGTGGGTGATGCGCACCAGCACTTCGCCCTTCTGCGGCGGGGCGACGTCGATCTCGACGATCTTCAGCGGTTCGCCAGCGGCGAAGGCAACGGCAGCACGGGATTTCATGGGGAGGACTCCAGGACAGATGACAGGACGGGACAGCGCGCGGCAGGACGCGCGCTTACTTCAGGTAGGAACGGATCAGCGCGCTCATGTCGCGCACGCGCTCGGCACGCTGCGCATCGGACTGCGCCGGCTGGCCGAATGCTTCGCGCAGGTGGGCTTCCATCACTTCGGACATCAGCCCGTTGACGGCGCCCCGGATCGCCGCGATCTGCTGCAGCACCGGACCGCATTCGGCGCCGGCCTCCAGCGCGCGGTCCAGCGCATCGCACTGACCGCGGATGCGGCGCACGCGGGCCAGGACCTTCTTTTTTTCTTCCGGGGAGTGTGGCACGGCGTCGGCGACCAGGGAACTATACTGGGGGATAGTATACATGACCAAACGGCGCTGCTGCACGACGCCATCACAGCGCTCCATGGATGCTCTTTCCACCCCCACCCCCAGCCGGACCGACGATGCCCGACGCCCGCTCTTTCGTTGTCCGCTCCTTCGAAGCCAACTACGCCGCCTCCGGCAGTGTCGAGCGCATCCTGTCGCTGACCGTGGACTGCAACTGCGGCACGACCTCCTCGTGCGGCTCCAGCCAGCTGATCCACCTGCCCGGTGGCGCGCTGTTCCGCTGCGAACAGTGTGGCTCGCACCAGGCGATCAGCCATGCGCGACTGGATGCCAGCGCCACGCCGGCACCCATGCTCGGCGACACCGCCTCCAACCGCAGCGCCCCGCTGGTCACCATCCGCTTCTGAGCCGCTGCCTGCACGTTGCAGGCACGGCCCTCCACCGATGATGGCGTAACTCCCCACTGCAGTGCCCCGCACCATGGCCAAGCCGTCCGGCTCCCGTCTTGTTGTCTACGCCGCCCTGGTCGGCAACCTGTGCATCGCCATCGCCAAGTTCGTCGCCGCCGGAGTGTCCGGCAGTTCGGCCATGCTGAGCGAAGGCGTGCACTCGCTGGTGGATACCACCAACGAACTGCTGCTGCTGTACGGCCTGCACCGGGCCGACAAGAAACCCGACACCGTGCACCCGTTCGGGTATGGCCGTGAGCTGTACTTCTGGAGCTTCATCGTCGCCCTGCTGGTGTTCGCCGCCGGCGCGGGCGTCTCGGCCTACGAAGGCATCCAGCACATCCGCACCCCCGAACCGGCCACCAACCACGCGTTGAGCTACGCCGTGCTGGGCATCTCGTTCCTGTTCGAGGGCGGCTCATGGTGGGTGGCGCTGCGCGAGTTCCGCGCCACCAAGGGAACGATGGGCTATTTCGAAGCGTTCCGGCGCAGCAAGGACCCGGCCACCTTCACCGTGCTGCTGGAAGACAGCGCCGCCTTGCTGGGGCTGGCGTTCGCCGCGCTCGGCCTGGCCGCCGCGCAGTGGCTGGACATGCCCGTGCTGGATGGCGTGGCCTCGCTGTGCATCGCCGGCGTGCTGGCCCTCACCGCCTTCCTGCTGGCGCGCGAAACCAAGGGCCTGCTGGTCGGCGAGCCGGCCCACCCCAGCGTCGCCCGGCGGATCATGGCCGTGGCCGACACCGATGCCGACCTGCGCAAGGCCAACGGCGTGACCACCATGCAGATGGGGCCGGACCAGGTCGTGGCGATGCTGAGCGCCGAATTCGAGGATGATCGCACCACCCCGCAGATCGAGGCCTGCATCACCCGCATCGAACAGGCGGTCAAGGCCGAATACCCCGAGCTGGTCGCACTGTTCGTGAAGCCACAAACCCCGGAAGTATTCCGCGCGCGGCGCGCGGCCCTGGGCGACCCGGGATGAAGGCTTCAGCTGCCCGCCCATGGCAGGCCACGGCGTGTTCATGGCCTCCACGGCCGATCGGCTACTCTACCCGGCCCCTGCCTGCCCATCGCCCGCGAGATCCCCTTGAACGTGACCGACCCTGCCGACGGACACAGCCGACGCGATACCGAGCGCGTGAAGATGGCGCTGGCGGCGGGCGCCATCGTCGGGACGTGGTTCTGGGACGTGCCCAACGACCGGCTGACCGTGGACGAGGCCTTGACCCATGCCTTCGGCCTGGAGCCCGGCGCCGCACATCGCGAGCTGCGACTGGAACAGGTACTGCTGGGCGTGCATCCGGACGACCATGCCGATCTGGTGGTAGCGATCAACGACGCCATGGCCCGTGGCGGTCGCTACGCGCACCAGTACCGCGCGCGTAACGCGCAGGGCCAGTACCGCTGGCTGGAGGCGATCGGCCGGGTCGACCTGGACACGGCCGGACGACCGCAAGGGTTCCAGGGCGTGCTGATCGACATCGACGACCGCCGCCAGCTCGAAGCGCAGCGCGACCAGGCCCAGTCCCTGTTGCGCTCGTTCGTGGAGGCCGCGCCCGGCGTGGTGTATGCCAAGGACCGCCAGGGCCGGTTGCTGATCGGCAACCATGGCACCACCGAGCTGATCGGCCTGCCACCGGAGCAGTACGTCGGCCGTACCGATGCCGAACTGCTCAATGACCCGGCGCAGGCGGCTGCGGTGATGGCCGTGGACGAACGCATCATGGCCAGCGGCCGGGCCGAGCAGCTGGAGGAGTCGATCAGCTTCCCGGATGGGCGCCGGGCCCACTGGCTGTCGACCAAGGCGCCGCTGCGCGACGCCGACGGCAGCATCGTCGGCCTGATCGGCACCTCGCTGGACATCACCGAGCGCAAGGCCGCCGAAGCCCGCCACCAGGAGATTGAAGAGCGTTACCGGCTGGCCGCGCGCGCCACCAATGACGCGATCTGGGATTGGCGCATGGATGACGGCCACGTCATCTGGAACGAAGCCCTGGCCACGCTGTTCGGGCACACCCTGATGGAATCCGACGCGCAGTGGTGGTTGGACCACATCCACCCCGAGGACCGCGCGCGCATTGATCACGACATCCACCAGGTGATCGAGGGCGACGGCACCACCTGGTATGGCGAATACCGCTTCCGACGCGCCGACGGCAGCTACGCCCAGGTCCTGGACCGTGGCGCAGTGCTGCGCGGACCGGGCGGCGAGCCGCTGCGCATGATCGGCGCGATGCTGGACCTGACCGCGCGCAAGAGCGCGGAAGCGGCGCTGGCCGAAAGCGAAGAACGCCTGCGCTTTGCCACCGATGCCGGCGACATGGGCTTCTGGGACGTGGACCTGGTCAATGACGTCCTGATCTGGCCGCCGCGCACCAAGGCGATGTTCGGCATTTCGCCGGAGGTGCCGGTCAGCCTGCGCGATTTCTACGACGGATTGCATCCTGCCGACCGCGAGGCGGTGCATGCGGCCTTCAGCGCCGCGGCCGATCCGGCCCAGCGCGCGTTGTACGACGTGGAGTACCGCACCATCGGCAAGGAGGACGGCGTGGTGCGCTGGGTGGCGGCGAAGGGCCGAGGTCATTTCGAGGGCGAGCGCTGTCTGCGCGTGGTGGGGGTGGCGATCGAGGTCACCTCGCGCAAACTCGCCGAGGCCCGACTGCATGAACTCAACGAACAGCTTGAAAGCCGCGTGGCCGAAGAGGTCGCCGAACGTACCCGGGTCGAGGACGCGCTGCGCCAGAGCCAGAAGATGGAAGCGGTTGGCCAGCTTACCGGCGGCATCGCGCACGACTTCAACAACATGCTGGCGGCGGTGATCGGCCCGCTGGACCTGCTGTCGCTGCGGCTGGGCGAAAGCGACCCGCTGGTCACCCGCTACATCGACATGGCCATCGACGGTGCCAACCGCGCCGCGCAGCTGACCCAGCGGCTGCTGGCGTTTTCGCGGCAGCAGCCGCTGCAGCCGGTGCCAGTGGATGCCAACCGCCTGGTGGCCGGCATGGCCGACCTGTTCGCGCATTCGCTGGGCAGCAACATCCGCCTGGAAACCGCACTGGCGCCCGATCTGTGGCTCACCTTCGCCGATGCGAACCAGTTGGAGAACGTGATCCTCAACCTGGCGGTCAACGCGCGCGATGCGATGCCCGGTGGTGGCCGACTGAGCGTTGCCACGGCCAACTGCAGCATCGATGCGTCCAACCTGGAAGCGCACCCCGCCATCCCGCGCGGCGACTACATCCTGGTGACGGTGGCTGACAACGGTTCGGGCATGTCACCGGAGGTGATCGCCAAGGCGTTCGATCCGTTCTTCACTACCAAGCAGGTCGGGCAAGGCACCGGCCTGGGACTGTCGCAGGTCTATGGCTTCGTCAAACAGTCGGCCGGACACGTGAAGCTGTGTTCTGCCGTTGGCGAGGGCACGACGGTGAAGCTGTACCTGCCACGTCTTGCCGCCGACCGCGAGGTGGTCAGCGCACCTGGCGCCCCCCACCTGCAGGCGCCAGGCGGCCTGCGCGAACGGGTGCTGGTGGTCGAGGATGAACCGGCCGTGCGGCAGTTCTCCGTCGACGCACTCACCGCGCTGGGCTACGACGTGCTGTCGGCCGAAGGCGCGGCGCCCGCACTTGCCTTGCTGGACGGACACCCGGACATCGCGCTGCTGTTCACCGATGTGGTCATGCCCGAGGTCAATGGCCGGCAGCTTGCCGACGAAGCCCTGCGTCGCCGGCCCGACCTCAAGGTGTTGTTCACCACCGGCTACAGCCGCAATGCGCTCGAGCGCGACGGGGTGATCGACCCGGGGGTGCAGGTGATCGGCAAGCCATTCAGCGTGCAGACGCTGGCCGCGCGGGTGCGGGCGGTGCTGGGCGGCTGAGAGGGTGCCGCGCAGGGCGTGGTGCTACGGCCGGGACGATGCCAACGCGGCGGCAAGTTCCACGGACGGGTGCAGGCCGAAGGTGCGGTGGTACATGCCGGCGAAGCGGCCGGGATCCCAGACCCCGAACCGGGTGCAGATGGTGGTGACGGTGTCGCCGGGGCTGGCCTCGCGCAGCGCCTTGCGGATCACGTGCATGCGCTCAAGCATGTAGTACTGCTGCGGCCCCATCCCGAACACTTCATCGAAAGCGCGGTTCAAGGATCGCTGCGAGGTGCCCGCGCTGAGGACCAGATCGCCGATGACCGCTTCGCCACGGATGCTCTTGTGGATATGGTCCAGGCTGCGCCGGATGATCTCATTGCGCGGCACGGGCGGGCGCCCGCGCGAACGCTGCACCGCTTCGGGGTTGGCCAGCACCATGCAGCGCAGCAGTGCGTGGATCAGCTGCCCGCTGAAGGCCTTGCGCACGCTGGCTACCTGGAACAGCGCGGGATCGTCGCGGTCGATGGTCAGCGCGCGCGTGACCAGGGTGATGATCGCGGTGACTTCTTCCCGGCCGATGTTGACCGGAGTAATACGCGCGACATGGTCGTCGAACAACCCGGCCACCTCACGCGCGCGCTGCACCACCGCGACCGCATCCATGCTCAGCGCGATGAAGCGCGAGGATTTGCGTGAATAGCCGTGCACCTCGCTGCCGGGCGGATACCAGATGAACTGCTCATCGGAGGTTTCCTGGCCCTGCATGGCCGCATCGCTGCCCGGCAGCGAGATATAGGCAAGGTAGCGATCATGCTGGTTCAGGCCGTTGAACAGTACCGGCGCGCCATCGCTCCCCAGCATGGCGACCACGTCGCCGGCATCCAGCAGTTCCAGCGTCCACTCGCTCCTGCCGGGCCCGACCAGGCGCATGACGCCGTCCACGCCCGCAAGCGCGTCGGTGTAAGCCTCGAAATCGCTGAACCTCAGCAGCGGCATGGGGGTCGCCGTGAACGGAAGGAGGGTACTGCAGGTGCTGCTTGCCCGGCTGCGGCGATTCCCCCATCAAGGTCGCTGCCTGGCGCGCGTGGTGACTAGTTGAAATTTTCCCGGATGGTGGTGACCCTGCCGTCGCGGAAGGTGATCTGGATGGTCTTGCGCGGCTGGTAGTACTCCCAGCGCTCACCGATGTTGCCGCCCTGGTCGCTTTCCAGCTGGACCACCCGGTCCGGCCGCCCTGCCACCTGGGTGACCTTGCCGGCGTCGTCGCCGGAGTTCACCAGGCCACGGTCAAAGCGTACGTTGTCCGCCGATGCCAGCCCCGCGAGCAGGCACAGCGCCAGCAGCATTGCGTTCCTCTTCATCATCGTGGTGCTCCCTGGGTGCCGGGACAGACACGTCCCGGGGCCGACTTTGCCACAACCCGGCCCCGGGCGACATTATCCCTGGGTCACACATCACCGCATTGGATCGGCCGGCACGCCCTCGTGCGTGATGCGAACCGGCAGCACGTGGCCCTGTTCATCGAAGTGCATGCGCTCGATGGCGGTGGCCCGGTGATCGCGCGCGGTGTCGCCCAGCGGACGCCGGTGGTAGACGATGTACCAGTTGTCGCTGCCCGGCGCGTGGATGACCGAGTGGTGCCCGGCACTGGTGGCGATGGCCGGATCCTGCTGCAGGATCCGGCCGATCCGCTTGAACGGGCCGGTAGGCGCATCGGCGATGGCATAGGCCACCGAGTAATCCGGACCGCCCCAGCCGCCTTCGGACCACATGAAGTAATAACGGCCATCGCGCTTGAACATCAGCGGGCCTTCCACGTATTCCGGGGCCGGGGTGATTTCCTTGAACACGGTGCCGTCGGCCAGCGGCAGCACCCCGGTGAAATCATCCTTCAGGCGCACGATGTTGGCGTGCTTCCAGCCGCCGTACAGCATGTACCAGCTGCCATCGTCGTCCTTGAACACGAACTGGTCGATCGGCTGCGCGCCATTGTGGAACCCGCCCACCAGTGGCTTGCCGAGCAGGTCGCGGTAGGGCCCTTCGGGTTTGTCGGCCACGGCCACGCCGATTCCACCCAGCTCCTGGTCGTTCTTGATGTCGTTGGCGGAGAAGAAGAAATAGTAGCGACCGTCCTTCTCCACCACCGAAGGCGCCCACATCGCTTCGCGCGCCCAGGAAACCGCCTCGACCTTCAGGACGCCGGGATGCTTGGTCCAGGTCACCAGGTCGGGTGACGAGAACGCGTCGAAGCTGGTCTGCTCGGCGTACTCGCGCGAGCTGGTGGGGAAAATCCAGTACTGCTTGCCGAACACCGCCGCTTCCGGGTCGGCGTACCAGCCCGGCAGGATCGGATTGCCGGACATCGCCGGCGCCGTGTCCTGTGCCGCGCCGACTGCAGCGGCACCGAATGAAACCGTTGTTGCCAGTACCGCGGCGATCATCGTGCTGCGAAGCGTCATGCCCTGCCCTCCCGAACCGGTAGATGAGGTTCGAGTTTAGATCGATTCAGCCCGAGATTTCCGTGCGCAGGCGTCGAAGAGCGGCAGACGGGTCTCAGCTGGCGCCGTACTCGGCGATCTCGATCAGGTTGAGGTCTGGGTCGCGCAGGTAGATGGAGCGGATCGGCCCAACGGCGCCGGTCCGGGACACCGGCCCTTCCACGATCGGCACGCCCAGTGCGTGCAGCCGCTCGATCACCGCATCCAGCGGGACCGCAGCAATGAAGCACAGGTCCAGCGCGCCGGGCACCGGCAGGTGGGCCTTCGGTTCGAACTCGTGCCCCTTCACGTGCAGGTTGATCTTCTGGTTGCCGAACCGGAAGGCCTTGCGGCCTTCACCGAAGGTTTCCAGGTCCATGCCCAGTATCTCGACGTAGAAGGACGTGGCAGCAGCTTCATTGGTGGTGGTCAGGACCAGGTGGTCCAGGTGGTGGATCATGGCGACCTCTATTCGTACACACGGTGGTGCGACGATATCGCCGAAGGCCTGGCAAGGGTGTGCGGTGATCCACCGCAGGATGTGCAGGATCGGGCGCGGCGGAGCGGCACTGCTGCCTTGAGGAGGTCGCATGCAGTTTCTGGTCAACATCGATGTGGACAACCTGGATGACGCGCTCGCGTTCTATACGCGTGCGTTCGCGCTCCGTGTTGGCCGGCGGTTCGGGAAGGACGGCGTGGAGCTGCTGGGGGGCCCGGCGCCGATCTACCTGCTGTCCAAAGCCCCCGGCACCACCGCCACGCCCCAGGTGCGCGACCGCCGCGATTACCGCCGGCACTGGACGCCGGTGCATCTGGACTGGGTCGTGGACGATCTGGATGCCGCCCTGACGCGCGCGATTGCCGCGGGCGCGCGCGTGGAGCAGGCGCCCGCAACCCATGTCTGGGGCCGGATCGCGCTGCTGGCCGACCCCTTCGGCCACGGCTTTTGTCTGCTGCAGTTCCTGGGTGGCGGCTATGACGAGATCATCAGCAGCTGAAGGCTGCCGCTCAGCGTGCCCTGAAGCGATAAATCACCGCGTCCGAACCCGGGCGCGCCAGGGACTGGCCGGCCACCGCCACGATCGGCAGCTCATAGGCGCCATTGCGCATCACCCCCTCATGCTGGAAACGCGCATGGAACTGCGCTTCCACGGACGGGACGTCGATGTCGTGGTAGCGCACCGGCACACCGGCCGCCTGCAGGTCGGCTAGCATCCCCCGCGTGTAGCCGCAGCCATCGCGACCGTAGACATCCACCGCGGGGCCACGCACGGTGTGGGCCGGCGGCACCAGCGCCGACACCGGCAGTGTCGCCGCCTCGCGTGCCAGTTGCGCGCGCGAGGGGAAAAACGTGCGCTTGGCGTGCAGCAACCCGCCCGCCAGTCCCAGAATGATCAGCAGTACGATCGTGCGGTTCATCGACATCCGTGTCCCCATGCAGTGGCGGCGACGCTACCACGCCACGCGCGCTGCGCTCAATCGTCGTCGCGCAGCATGTCCACGAACGCGCGCAAGGCCGAAGACATCTGCCGCTGGCGCGGGTAGTACAGCACCCAGCCAGCGAAGGGCTCGCTCCAGTCCTCCAGCACCGCCACCAGGCGGCCATCGTCCAGGTAGGGGCGCGCGGCGTCTTCAAGCACGTAGGCAAAGCCCAGGCCGTCCAGCACCGCCTGCAGGATGGTGTGCTGGTCGCCCAGCGTGAGCCGTCCCGGCACGTCGATGTCCAGGGTCTGCCCATCGCGTTCGAACTGCCATTTGTAAAGATGCCCACTGGCGAAGCGGAAGCGCACGCACTCGTGCTCGACCAGCTCGCGCGGATGCCGCGGAACGCCGCGCCCGCGCAGATAGGCCGGTGACGCCACGATCAGGCCCCGCAACGGCGGGCCCAGCGGCACCGCCACCATGTCTTCGGGCACGAACTCGTGCAGGCGGACCCCCGCGTCGTAGCCGTTGGCCACGATGTCCACCAGCCCATCGTCCTGCGCCACCTCCAGCCGCACGTCCGGGTGCGCGCGCAGGAAGTGGGCCAGGCGTGGGCCCAGCTGGGTATGCACCGCCGCGCGGGTGGCATTGATCCGCAGCAGCCCGGCCGGCGCCGCGCGGAAATGATTCATTTCTTCCAGCGCGTCATGCACCTGGCCCAGCGCCGGCTGCAGGCGATCCAGCAGGCGCTGCCCGGCTTCAGTGAGGGCCACGCTGCGGGTGGTGCGGTGGAACAGCCCCACCCCCAGCCGCTCTTCCAGCGCGCGGATCGCATAGCTCACCGCCGAGGTGGACAAGGCCAGCTCCGCCCCGGCGCGGCGGAAGCTGCGGTGGCGCGCGACCGCCGCGAACGCAGCCAGATGGGTAAGGTTGTCAGTGGCCATGATTGTGCAGTCTGCCTTGATGAATCATGCCGATATATTGACTGTATACGGCCGGGTCACGGGCGTATTGTAAAGCGCCTTTCCATAAAACCCAGGATATCCCCATGTCCCTCGCCCATGGCTATGCCGTGCACGACCAGACCGCGCCGCTGGTGCCGTTCTCGTTTGAACGCCGCGCGGTCGGTGCCGACGACGTCCGCATCCAGATCCTCTACAGCGGCATCTGCCACTCCGACCTGCATCAGGCCCGCGACGACTGGGGCGGCGCCCAGTTCCCGATGGTGCCGGGCCACGAAATCATCGGCCGGGTCACCGAAGTCGGCGCCAACGTCACCCGCTTCAAGGTCGGCGACTTCGCCGGCGTCGGCTGCATGGTCGACTCCTGCCGCCATTGCGACGCCTGCGACCACGACCTGGAGCAGTACTGCGAAAAGGGCCCGACCTACACCTACAACAGCACCGAGCGCGGCAGCGACCAGCTCACCTTCGGCGGCTACTCCGACCACATCGTGGTCGAACAGCGCTTCGTGGTGAAGGTGTCTGAAACGCTGGACCTCAAGGCCGCCGCCCCGCTGCTGTGCGCCGGCATCACCACCTACTCCCCCCTGCGCCACTGGAAGGTCGGCCCCGGCCAGAAGGTCGGCGTGATCGGCCTGGGTGGCCTCGGCCACATGGGCGTGAAGTTCGCCAAGGCGATGGGCGCCACCGTGGTGATGATCACCACCACCCCGGAAAAGGGTGCCGATGCCAAGCGCCTGGGCGCCGACGAAGTGCTGGTCTCGCGTGACCCGGCGCAGATGAAGGCCCACGCCAACAGCTTCGACTTCCTGCTCAACACCATTCCGGTCAGCCACGACACCAACCCGTACATGTCGCTGCTCAAGCGTGACGCCACTATGTGCCTGGTCGGCGTGATCACTGAACTGGACCCGCCGTTGAACGGCTCCAGCGTCATCTTCGGCCGCAAGCACGTCACCGGCTCGGCGATCGGCGGCATGGCCGAAACCCAGGAAATGATGGACTTCTGCGCCGAGCACAACATCGTCAGCGACGTCGAAGTGATCGACATCAAGACGGTCAACGACGCGTGGGCGCGCATGGCGAAGAACGACGTGCGGTACCGGTTCGTGATCGACATGGCCACATTGGCGGCCTGATGCAGCAGAAAAACCCCGGCCTGGCCGGGGTTTTTTTTGGCGGTTTCAGTACGCGAACTGCTTGAACACCGGGTCCACGCTCTGGTTCCACTCGCCATGGAACAGCGCCAGCTTGCGCTCGGCGGGGGTGATGCCCGAATCAACGATCTCCTGCAGCACATCCAGGAAGTGGCTCTCGTCCTGGCCGTCGGCGTTGCGCGCGGCGCGGCGCCGCAGGCCGGCCACTGCGATCTTCAATGCCTCGCGCGCCAGGTCACGCACCGTGCCACCGCGGAACGGCAGGTTCAGCGCATGCTTGGGCACCCCGTCGCGCAGCGCATGGCGCTCGACCAGGCTGAAATCGCGGACCAGGTCCCACGCCGCATCCAGCGCCGCATCGTCATACAACAGGCCCACCCAGAACGCCGGCAACGCACACAGCCGCGCCCACGGGCCACCATCGGCCCCGCGCATTTCCAGGTACTTCTTCAACCGCACTTCCGGGAACGCCGTGGTCATGTGGTCCGACCAGTCACGCAGCGTCGGCAGCTGGCCCGGCAGCACCGGCAGCTTGCCCACCATGAAATCGCGGAAGCTCTGCCCGCTGGCGTCGTGGTACACGCCATCGCGGTAGGAGAAGTACATCGGCACGTCGAGCAGGTAATCCACGTAACGCTCGTAACCGAAGCCATCCTCGAACACGAAATCGAGCATGCCGGTCCGGTCGGCATCGGTGTCGGTCCAGATGTGCGAGCGGTAGCTCAGGTAGCCGTTCGGCTTGCCGTCGGTAAACGGTGAGTCGGCAAACAGCGCCGTGGCGATCGGCTGCAGCGCCAGCGACACCCGGAACTTCTTCACCATGTCCGCTTCGGTGGCGTAATCCAGGTTGACCTGCACCGTGCAGGTGCGGGTCATCATGTCCAGGCCCAGCGAGCCGACCTTGGGCATGTAATCGCGCATGATGCGGTAGCGGCCCTTGGGCATCCACGGCATTTCATCACGCCGCCACTTGGGCTGGAATCCCATGCCGAGGAAGCCCAGCTTCAGCTCCGCTGCCACCTGCGCCACCTCATTGAGGTGGGTACCGGTCTCCACGCAGGTCTGGTGGATGCTTTCCAGTGCGGCACCGGACAGCTCCAGCTGGCCGGCCGGCTCCAGCGTCACCGACGCGTTGTCGCGCAGCAGCGCGATGGTGCGGCCTTTCTCCTGCACCGGCGTCCAGCCGAAGCGGGTCAGCCCGGTCAGCAGCGCCTCGATGCCGCGCTCGCCATCGAAGGTGGGCGGGCGCAGGTCGTCCAGCTGGAAGCCGAATTTCTCGTGTTCGGTGCCGATGCGCCACTGCGCCTTGGGCTTTTCGCCGGAGGCCAATGTGGCGACCAGTTCGTTGCGGTCGGTGATCGGCGTCTCGGCGACGTGGCTGGGGCTCGACAAGGGGGGGCTCGCAGGGATTCTGGTCTGGACGGGGATGTGGGGCTCGGCACCTCGCATCGCAAGGGCGCAGTATAGGGTGGCCGTTCCGACCGTCATGCCATCGTGACGGTTTTCTGCATCCTATTGGATGGGACTTGACCGCGGGCCTGTCCACGGACCGCGCGTGTACCGACCAACGGTCGGTACCTACCGGTGCGGCCGCGCGTGTACCGACCAACGGTCGGTACCTACCGGTGCGGCCGCGCGTGTACCGGCCAACGGTCGGTACCTACCGGTGTGGCCGCGCGTGTACCGACCAACGGTCGGTACCTACCGGTGTGGCCGCGCGTGTACCGATCGACGGTCGGTACCTGCCGGTGTGGCCGCGCGTGTACCGACCGGCGGTCGGTACCTGCGCCGGTAGCACCCGACCGTTGGTCGGGTGTCAGCAATCAGGGCGCGTCGGGTGCCGGCGGATTCAGGCCCAGCCAGCCGCCGATGATGCCGCGCGCCTCGTCCACGCCCTGGCGGGCCGGGCCGGAGAAGGTCTGCACGCTGACGGTGTCGCCGAAGGACGACTGCAGTTCCTTGCGCACTTTCTGCAGGGCAATGCCCTGCTGGCCCCGGCCCAGCTTGTCGGCCTTGGTCAGCAGCGCGTGCGCCGGCAGGCCACGCTGCACGGCGTAGGCCAGCATCTGCCGGTCGTAGTCCTTGAGCGGGTGGCGGATGTCCATCACCACCACCAGGCCGCGCAGGGCCTCGCGGGTGCGGAAGTACTGGTCGATGAAGGCCTGCCAGTGGGCCTGCAGGTCCAGCGGCACCTTGGCGTAGCCATACCCGGGCAGGTCGACCAGCTTGGCCTCCGGGGTGACTTCGAAGAACACCAGCTGCTGGGTGCGGCCGGGGGTCTTGGACACCCGGGCCAGGCTGTTCTGGCGGGTCAGGGCGTTGAGGGCACTGGATTTGCCGGCGTTGGAGCGGCCGGCAAAGGCCACCTCGGCCCCCACGTCGTCCGGCAGTTGCCGGGTATTGTGGGCCGAGAGCAGGTAATGGGCGCGTTCGAGGAGCAATGACATGCCCATAGGATCGCACGCCACCGGTTTTGCCGCACTGCCGCGTTGACCCTGGCGTGAAACCGCATGGATAATCGGGCGATCCCCGCGTGTGCATCCTGCACATGCCAGGCCGGTCCACACGGAGCTTCCGCATGCGCCATGCTCGCGTTCTTGCCGTTTCCGCTGTTGCTGTATCGCTGTTGGCCGCCGTCGCGGTCGCCCAGACCGCGGTGACCCCGCTGCCGGACAACGCGCCGGTCAGGACGGCGTCGCTTGAAGTCGATTTCAGCAAGACCACCTGGGGCGACCCGAAAGCCGGCCAGACCAAGGCGGCCGCCTGCGCGGCCTGCCATTCGGCCGATGGCAACTCCACGGTGGAGATGTACCCCAGCATCGCCGGCCAGAGCGAGCGCTACAGCGCCCTGCAGATGGCGCTCATCGCCAACGGCCAGCGCACCTCCGGGGCCGCGGCGGCGATGGTGCCGTTCGTGCAGGACCTCACGCCGCAGGACATGCGCGACATCGGCGCCTACTTCGCGACGCAGAAGGCCAATGCGGGGCTGGCCGACGACAGCGTGGTCACCGAAGGTCCCTACAAGGACAGGAAGTTCTTCGAGATCGGCCAGCAGCTCTATCGCGGCGGCGATGCCCAGCGCGGCATTCCGGCGTGCATGGCCTGCCACGGCCCCACCGGCGCCGGCAATCCGGGCCCGGCCTATCCGCACATCGGCGGCCAGCATGCGTCCTACGTGGCGCGCCGGCTGCAGGAGTACCAGGCCGGGGTGACCCAGGAAGCCGACAAGGCCCACTTCCAGATCATGGCAAGTATCGCCAAGTCACTGACCGAGCAGGAAATCCAGGCGCTGGGCAGCTACCTGCAGGGCCTGCACAACCGCGCCGATGACGTGGCGGCCGCCGCAGCCGCACCGCGACCCGGCGCCGCACGACAGTAAGGCCGGGGGCGCACCGCGACCGATGACAGATGCACCCTGCCCTCGCGGCGGGGTATGTTCACCCCACGCCGGCACTGGGCCGGCGTTGTTTTTTCCGATGGAGAGCGATGTAGATGATGCGGATGCCCCGTTTGTTGTTGCTGCTGCTGGCCCTGAGCCCCCTGACGGCGCTGGCCGCGCCGGCCGCCCCGCTGGTGGAAGGCGAAGATTACGAGGTGATCGCGTCACCAGGCCCGTTCGCGCCGCTGGCCGGCAAGATCGAAGTGGTGGAAATGTTCGGCTACACCTGCCCGCATTGCGCGCATTTCGAACCCACCCTGGAGGCCTGGGCGAGCAAGCTCCCCAAGGACGTCCGCTTCACCCCGGTGCCGGCCGCGTTCGGCGGTTATTGGGATTCCTACGCCCGTGCCTACTACGCGGCCGAGCAGCTGGGGGTGGCCAAGCGCAGCCATGCCGCCATGTTCAAGGCGTTGCATGAAGAAAAAGCGCTTCCCATGCAGAACGTGTCGCCCGAGGAACTGGCAGGCTTCTACACGGCATACGGGGTGAGCACGGACGCCTACACCACCGCGCTGAAGAGCCTGGCAGTGGACCACAAGGTCAAGGCTGCGCGGGAATTCGCACAGCGCACCCGGGTGCCCGGCACCCCGGCGTTGATCGTCAACGGCAAGTACCTGGTCAAGGGCGACTCCTTCGACGACATGCTGCGCAATACCGATGCCCTGATCGCGCGCGAGCGCGCTGACAAGGCTCGCTGAACCATCACGCACCCTGCACGCGGCGCCCCGGCGGCCGCGTGTCATCATTCCCCCCTGGCCGGCGCCCGATGCGCCGGCCCCAACATGCTCTGCTGGAGACGCTTCGATGAAGACCCGTTTCGCCCTCATGCTCATGGCCCTGCTGCCTCTCCTGGCTGCCTGCAAGGCCCAGGACGGCACCGCCAACACCACCACGCCGACCGAACCGGCTGCGCCGACCAGCACTCCGGCCACTGACACCGCCCCGGCACCGACCGAGGCCGCCCCGGCTGCCAGTGGCGAAACCGCCGCTGCAGAGACCGCCGCCGCCGAAGCCACCACCCCGGCCCCGGCCCCCGCCTCCTCGCAGCCGGTGGGTCCGGCCCCGGTCGAAGGCACCGACTACGTCGTGATCGCCAATGGCAAGCCGTTCCAGCCAGCCACCGGCAAGATCGAAGTGGCGGAAGTATTCGGCTTCGTCTGCCCGGCCTGCGCCGCGTTCCAGCCGCTGATCGGGCCGTGGAAGGCAGGCCTGCCGAGCGATGTGAACTTCGTCTACGTGCCGGCCATGTTCGGCGGTACCTGGGACAACTACGGCAAGGCCTTCTACGCCGCGCAGTCGCTGGGACTGGAAGACAAGACCCATGAAGCGCTGTACAAGGCCATCCACGTCGACCAGAGCCTGAAGGGCGAGCGCGGCCGGGATTCGGTCGAAGACATCGCCGCCTTCTACGCCAAGCACGGCGCCGACCAGAAGCAGTTCCTCGCGGCCATGTCCAGCTTCAGCGTGACCGGCCAGACCAACAAGGCCAAGAAGTTCGCGCAGGACTCGGAGATCCAGGGCACCCCGTCGGTGATCGTCAACGGCAAGTACCTGGTCAAGGGCAAGAGCTTCCCGGACATGCTGCGCATCGCCGATCACCTGATCGCCCGCGAACGCGCCGCCAAGGGCAACTGAGCCTCCAAGAGCCCGCAACTGTCGTGACTTCCCCCCACACGCGGACCCTGCGCCTGCTGACGGCCAACATCCAGGCCGGCTCGAGCACCCGCCGGTACAGCGACTATGTGACCCGCAGCTGGTCGCATGCGTTGCCGGCGGGCCGCAAGCGGACCAGCCTGGATGCCATCGCCCAGCTGGCCCGGGGCCATGACATCGTCGGCCTGCAGGAGGCCGACCCCGGCAGCCTGCGCTCGGGCTTCACCAACCAGACCCATTACCTGGCCCAGCGCGCCGGGTTCAACTATTGGAGCCACCAGCCCAACCGCCGCATGGGCGGGGTGGCCTCCAGCGCCAACGGCCTGTTGAGCCGGCTGGAGCCGGTGGAAGTCCAGGACCACGCCCTGCCCGGCCGGATCGGCGGGCGCGGCGTGCTGCTGGCCAGATTCGGCGACGGCGCCGAAGGGCTGACCGTGGCCGTGGCCCATCTGTCGCTGGGCACCAACTCGCGCATGTCGCAGCTGGCCTTCATTGCCGACCTGCTGTCCGGTCATTCCAACGCGGTGCTGATGGGCGATTTCAACTGCCTGGCCGAGCGCCCCGAAATGCAGGTGCTGTACCAGAAGACCACGCTGCAGCCGCCCGGCTGTGCGGTGCCTACCTTCCCGAGCTGGCGCCCGGACCGGGCCATCGACCACATCCTGCTCAGCAGCGGCCTGCAGCAGCGCAGCGCCGAAGCCGTACCGGCCGCGTTCTCCGATCACCTGGCGTTGGCGATGGAGATCGACGTCCCCGCCGATGCGTTGCGCTGATCGCGTAAACGGGATGTCCACAGCGCGTATGCGCTAATCGGCGGGGTCTGCCGGCAACGGCACTGTGTGAGCCCCTCATCCATGAGCACCGTGGAGACGCCTCCCAGCGAGGTGCGCACGCTTCGACCGGTCTTCCTGCTTGCCGCCACCCTCGTGGCGGCATTCGCCATTCTGGTCACCGCGTTTCCCAGCTCGTCCGGCGTGCTGCTGCTGGAAGCGCAGACCTGGGCGTCGCGCAATGTCGGCTGGTACTACCTGCTGGCCATGACCGTGTACCTGGTCTTCGTGGTCGGGGTGGCCTTGTCCGGCTACGGCCAGGTGAAGCTCGGCGCGGACCACGACGAACCGGAGTTCAGCTATCTGTCGTGGGCCGGCATGCTGTTCGCCGCCGGCATCAGCATCACCCTGTTCTTCTTCTGCGTGTCCGAACCGCTCACCCATTACCTGCAACCGCCGCAGGGCGGCGTGGGCGGCGGCGAAGCCGGCGCGCGCCAGGCCATGCAGCTGCTGTTCCTGCACTGGGGCCTGCACGGCTGGGGGGTGTTCGCGCTGGCGGCCATGGCCCTGGCCTACTTCGCCTACCGCCACAACCTGCCGCTGGCATTGCGCTCGGCGCTGTACCCGCTGATCGGCAAACGCATCAACGGCCCGATCGGCTACACCGTGGATGCGCTGGGCATCGTCGCCACCGTGTTCGGCATCGGCGCGGACATGGGCTTTGGCGTGCTGCACCTCAACGCCGGCCTCAATGTGCTGCTGCCGATCCCGCATGCGCCGTGGGTACAGGTGGCGCTGATCGCGCTGATGATGGGCGCGGCGATCACCGTGGCCGTGTCCGGGGTGGAAAAGGGCGTGCGCTGGATGTCGGACATCAACATGCTGCTGGCCATCGCGCTGTTGCTGTTCATGCTGTTCGCCGGCCCCACCCAGTACCTGCTCAGCACCCTCATGCAGAACCTGGGCGATTACCTGGGGAATGTGGTGGGCAAGAGCTTCGACGTGTATGCCTACGGCGGCCGCGCCGACTGGCTGGGCAACTGGACGGTGTTCTACTGGGCCTGGTGGATCGGCTGGGCGCCGTTCGTGGGGCTGTTCATCGCGCGGATCTCGCGCGGGCGCACCATCCGCGAATTCGTGCTGGGCGTCCTGCTGATCCCGCTGGGCTTCACCCTGGCGTGGCTGTCGATCTTCGGCAACAGCGCGCTCGACCAGGTCCTGCACCACGGCCAGGAACACCTGGCGCAGATGGCCGTGGACAATCCGCCCACCGTGCTCTACGCGCTGCTGGAAAGCTACCCGTGGAGCCGTGCGGTCATCACCGTGACGGTGATCGTCAGCTTCGTCTTCTTCGTCACCTCGGCCGATTCCGGCACCGTGGTGCTGTCCACCCTGTCCTCGCACGGTGGCGTCCCTGAAGACGATGGCCCGCGCTGGCTGCGCGTGTTCTGGGGCGTCATGACCGCCCTGGTCACCGCCGGGCTGCTGCTGGCCGGCAGCATGGACGCGCTCAAATCGGCTGTGGTGCTGGCGTCGCTGCCATTCTCTGTAGTACTGCTGTTGATGCTGTGGGGCCTGACCCGTGCATTGGGCGAGGAGTCGCAGCGGAAGAAGGCCTCGCAATACTCGCCCATTCCCGTGGTGGGGCAATCGCGGCATCAGCGTGGCTGGCGCCAGCGCATCACCCAGGCCGTGCACTTCCCGGCACGCGATGAGGTGTACCGCTTCATGGATGAAGACGTGCGCCCGGCACTCGAGGCGGTGGCCGCGCAGCTGCGCGAGAAGGGCCTGGACGTGGAAACCCGCTTCGAGCCGGGTGACATGCAGCTCACCGTGGACCATGGCGAGCAGCAGGTGTTCACCTACCAGGTGGTGATGAAGGGCTACCTCACCCCCTCCTTCGCCGCGCAGCGCTTCCGCAACCAGCGTTACTACCGTGCCGAGGTGCACCTCTATGAAGGTGGACAGGATTACGAGCTGGTCGGCTACAGCCGCCAGCAGATCATCAACGACATCATCGACCAGTACGAGCGCCACCTGCAGTTCCTGCATCTGACCCGTTGACCCGCTGGTCTCCCGACGCAAAGGAGTCATCGCCATGCCCACCCTTCCCGACCAGCTGCTGTACATCGGCGGCCGACCTGTGCCCTCGCAGGGCAACCGCACCTTCGAGGTGGTCAACCCCGCCAATGGCGAGGTGCTGGCCAACGTGCACAGCGCCAACAGCGATGACCTGGACGCCGCCGTGGAAAGCGCGCAGGCCGGCCAGAAGGCCTGGGCCGCGCTGACCACCGTGGAGCGCTCACGCATCCTGCTGCGCGCGGTAGCACTGCTGCGCGAACGCAACGATGACCTCGCCGAACTGGAAAGCCTCAACACCGGCAAACCGCTGAGCGAGACGCGCAGCGTGGACATCGTGACCGGTGCGGACGTGCTGGAGTACTACGCCGGGGTAATGCATGGGCTGGAAGGCAGCCAGGTGCCGCTGCGCGAAGGCAGCTTCTTCTATACGCGACAGGAACCGCTGGGCGTGGTCGGCGCGATCGGGGCCTGGAACTACCCGATCCAGATCGCGCTGTGGAAAGCCGCGCCAGCGCTGGCGGCCGGCAATGCGATGATCTTCAAACCCAGCGAAGTCACCCCGCTGACGGCGCTGAAGCTTGCGGAACTGTTCACCGAAGCCGGGCTGCCGGACGGCGTGTTCAACGTGCTGCCCGGCGACGGCGCCGGCGTGGGCACGGCCCTGACCGAGCACCCGGGCATCGAGAAAATTTCGTTCACCGGTGGCACGTCGACCGGGCGCAAGGTGATGGCCAGCGCCTCCAGCTCCACGCTGAAGGAGGTGACCATGGAACTGGGCGGCAAGTCGCCATTGATCATCTGCGCCGACGCCGACCTCGACCTGGCCGCCGACGTGGCGATGATGGCCAACTTCTACAGCGCCGGCCAGGTCTGCACCAACGGCACCCGCGTGTTCGTGCCCCAGGCCCTGCTGGCCGATATGGAGCAGGCGCTGCGCGAGCGCGTGGCGCGCATCCGGATCGGCGATCCGCTGGCACCGGACACCAACTTCGGGCCGCTGGTCAGTGCCGCGCACATGCGGCGGGTGCTGGCGCATATCGAGAGCGGCAAGGCCGAGGGTGCGCGCCTGGTCTGCGGCGGCGGGCGTCTCACCGACGGCGCGCTCGGCAAGGGCTGCTACGTCGCCCCGACCATTTTCAGCGACTGCCGCGACGGGATGACCATCGTGCGCGAAGAGATCTTCGGGCCGGTGCTGAGCCTGCTTGCCTACGACGATGAAGCCGAGGCCGTGCGCCGCGCCAACGCCACCGAGTACGGCCTGGCGGCGGGCGTGGTGACCGCTGACCTGAGCCGCGCGCACCGCCTGATCCACCAGCTGGAGGCCGGCATCTGCTGGGTCAACTGCTGGGGTGAATCGCCCGCGCCGATGCCGGTGGGCGGGTACAAACAATCCGGGGTGGGCCGCGAAAACGGCCTGGTCACGCTGCGTGCCTACACCCGCACCAAATCCGTCCAGATTGAACTGGACCGCTACGCATCGGTGTTCTGACCATGAAACGCGAATACGACTACATCATCATCGGCGCCGGTTCGGCCGGCAACACGCTGGCCGCACGCCTCACCGAAGACGCCGGCATCAGCGTGCTCCTGCTTGAAGCCGGCGGCCCGGACTATCGCCTGGATTTCCGCACGCAGATGCCGGCCGCACTGGCCTACCCGCTGCAGGGCCGGCGCTACAACTGGGCCTATGAAACCGAGCCGGAACCGCACATGGACAACCGGCGCATGGAGTGCGGGCGCGGCAAGGGCCTGGGCGGTTCGTCGCTGATCAACGGCATGTGCTACATCCGCGGCAACGCGTTGGACTTCGACCAGTGGGCCACGTTCGATGGGCTGGAAGACTGGAGCTACCTCGATGTGCTGCCTTACTTCCGCAAGGCCGAAACCCGCGACATCGGGCCCAACGATTACCACGGCGGCGATGGCCCGGTCAGCGTGGCCACGCCGAAGAACGACAACAACGTGCTGTTCCACGCCATGGTGGAGGCCGGCGTGCAGGCCGGCTACCCGCGCACCGACGACCTCAACGGCTACCAGCAGGAAGGCTTCGGCCCGATGGATCGCACCGTGACCCCGCGCGGGCGCCGCTCCAGCACCGCGCGCGGCTACCTGGACATGGCCCGGGGCCGGCCCGGGCTGGAGATCGTCACCCACGCCACCACCGACCGCATCCTGTTCGACGGCAAGCGCGCGGTGGGCGTGCGCTACCTGGCCGGCGGCAGCGCGGAGCCCACCGACGTTTTCGCCGCCCGCGAAGTCCTGCTGTGCGCCGGCGCGATCGCTTCGCCGCAGATCCTGCAGCGCTCCGGGGTCGGCGCGCCGGCGCTGCTGGCCGCGCTGGGCGTGCCGTTGGTGCATGACCTGCCCGGCGTCGGCGAAAACCTGCAGGACCACCTGGAGGTGTACATGCAGTACGCCTGCACCAAGCCGGTGTCGCTGTACCCGGCGCTGCAGTGGTGGAACCAGCCGGCCATCGGCGCCGAATGGCTGTTCGCCGGCACCGGGATCGGGGCCAGCAACCAGTTCGAGGCCGGCGGCTTCATCCGCACGCGCGAGGAATTCGAGTGGCCCAATATCCAGTACCACTTCCTGCCGGTAGCGATCAATTACAACGGCACCAATGCGGTGAAGGAACACGGCTTCCAGGCGCATGTCGGGTCGATGCGCACCCCCAGCCGCGGCCGCGTCCACGCACGCTCGGCCGACCCGCACCAGCATCCGTCGATCCTGTTCAACTACCAGTCCACCGACCAGGACTGGCAGGAGTTCCGCGATGCGATCCGGATCACCCGCGAGATCATTGCCCAGCCGGCGCTCGATGCGTACCGCGGGCGCGAGATCAGCCCCAGCGCCGACTGCCGCACCGACGCCGAGCTGGATGCCTTCGTGCGTGCCCGTGCCGAAACCGCCTACCACCCGTCCTGCTCGTGCGCGATGGGCACCGATGCGATGAGCGTGGTGGACGGCCAGGGCCGCGTGCATGGCATGCAGGGCCTGCGCGTGGTGGACGCATCGATCATGCCGCGCATCATCACCGGCAACCTCAATGCGACCACGATCATGATTGCCGAGAAGATCGCCGACCGCATCCGCGGGCGGGCGCCGTTGCCGCGCAGCACCGCGACGTATTACGTGGCAGGCGACGCGCCGGTGCGCGGCTGATGCCCGAACGCGTGTCCCACGGGGTAGAGCCGACTGTTAGTCGGCTGCTCTCCGTGGCGATATCAATACCATCGCGCTTCGCGCGATAGCCGACTAACTGTGTAAACCCAGTACGTTGTTCAGCGGGATTCTTGAAATAGGCGGCTGGTTGCCGATCCCCATGTGGGGTCGGTGCCAGTTGTAGTGGTGGAGCCAAGCCGGCAGTGCGGCGTCTCGCTCCTGCGATGAGGCGTACC
>Ga0209050_1000473_pt1 | contig 71220 bp, 49 predicted proteins | sample Araplavi_mTSA_r2_FD_184276 | JGI IMG/M metagenome (GOLD analysis project Ga0209050, IMG submission 184276) | Arabidopsis root microbial communities from North Carolina, USA - plate scrape MF_Cvi_mTSA_r2 (SPAdes) (version 2) | ecosystem: Host-associated > Plants > Roots > Endosphere | place: USA...
TCAGTTTGAACTTGAGCTGCACGGACAGGGCGCCATGCAAACGCTCCTTGTATGTAGGTACGATAGCAAAGTTAACGCCAACGCGTTGATATTCCACGCTGACGACTGGAATTGCCGCCAGGAACCACCCGCCATCGCGCATTTTCGGATAGCCGTTGAAGCCGCCAATCACGGCTCCCAACCGGACCGGGCCGATGGCCCAGGGCTGGTAATAGACGCCGGCGTAATTCGACATCTGGCGGTCGCTATTATGGAAACGGCCAGCGGTTACCGAGGCAACTGTGGAAAAGCGGTATTCGGCGCCAAAGCCGGGATTGGTGTCATCGAATCCCTTGTCGCGCTGGAAGTGATAGGAGTAAAAGCCGGGATTTACCCAAAGTTCGGATAAGGGCTGGTTGTCGATCACCGAAAAAGTGTCGGCAAGCGCCGGCACCGACAGGGCAGCAAAAGTAGCCCCGACCAAAAGCTTTTTCATTTATTTCCAAAAAGTTAATGACTGCTGGTTAATTATAGCGTTTGTGTCATTTCGATAGATTTCAATTGCGCACCCTGGCATGCACAAATCGCAAAATCGTTGTAATTAAGTCATCCACTTCGACTGGTTTGGCGACAAAGCCATTCATGCCGACCGCTTCGCACTCGGCGCGCTCGCCAAGGGTGACGCCAGCGCTCATTGCGAGCACGGGGATATCCAGTCCCAGCTCCGTGCGAATGACCTGCGTGGCGCTGAAGCCGTCCATCACCGGCATTTGAACGTCCATCAGGACCAGGTCGACCGGATGCAGGCCGCCGCGCAGGAAGTCGAGCGCCAGCTGGCCGTTCTCGACGATATGGACGGTGGCGCCAACCGCCTCCAGCATGCTGCGCGCGACCAGTTGGTTGAGCGCATTGTCTTCCGCCAGCAAGATCGACACCCCTTCCAGCGCCTGGCTGCCGCGGCTGAACGCCCCCAGGGTGGATCCGGTTGGCGCGGCCGGCGCGGCAGCTTTGTCTGGCTGGCCGGACAGGGCGTGATACAGGGCAGAGCGGGTCAGCGGGCGCAGCAGTTCGGGATCGTGCACGGTGCCGCCAGCCGCCGCCTGCACGCCGCTGCGCAGGCAGATCCGCTGCGCCACATTGGCCGACCGCGCGCTAGCTGCCAGGCTGCTGTCATAAATCAGCAAATCGTAGTTGCCGCGCGCCAGCGCAGCGACGATGCCGGCGGCAGAATCGACCGTGTCGCAACGCCAGCCCCAGCGCGCCGCCAACTGGACCACGTCGTCATGCAAGTCTTGCTTGGGATCTGCATACAGCACGCGCCAGTTGCGCCGCGCCGCGGTCAACGCATATGGGTCGGGCAGCTCGCCCTCGCGCAGCGGCATCAGGAAGGTAAAGGTGGTGCCGCGGCCCAGCGTGCTTGCCACCTCGATCGAACCGCCCATCATTTGCACCAGCCGCTGGGAAATGGCCAATCCCAGCCCGGTACCGCCGTAGCGGCGCGCCATCGAGGCATCGGCCTGGCTGAACGGCGTAAACAGCCTTTGCAACTGCTCGGCACTGATGCCGATACCGCTATCGCTGACTTCCCAGCGCAGCATGCCCGGCCGCGCAGGATCGCGGCAGGCGTGGACGCTGACGGTCCCGCGTTCCGTAAATTTGAGGGCATTGCTGACCAGGTTGAGCAGGACCTGCTGGACGCGCTGCACATCGCCATGCAGCGACAGCGGCACGTCGGCCTCGACGCACAGCGACAGTGCCAGGCCCTTTTCGGCGCTGGTCATGGCCATGACGGCGGCCAGCGCGCTGAGCACGTCCTCGACCAGGAAATCGTCCTCGGCCAGTTCCAGCTTGTTGGCTTCGATCTTGGAGAAGTCCAGCACGTCGTTGAGCAGGGCCAGCAGGGAACGGCCGGCGCCGGAAACCATGTCGAGGTATTGGCGTTGCTCGGCATTGAGCGGCGTGCGCGACAGGATCTGGCTGACGCCCAACACTGCGTTCATCGGCGTGCGCAATTCGTGGCTGATGTTCGCCACGAACGCGCTCTTGGCCGCGCTGGCCGATTCGGCCTGGGTCTTGGCGTCGTTCAGTTCTTTCTCGGCAGCCCGTTCGGCGGTCACGTCGCGCATGATCATGGCGTAGCCGATACAGTGTCCATGGTCGTCATGCACCGGGAACAGCTGCTTCAGGCCGAGGAAGGTGCTGCCGTCGCGCCGGCGGCGCAGCGAAGTCGCTTCGTACTGGCCGTGTTCAAGGGCCAGCGTCATGCTGGTGATCGCATGGCTCTCGGTGGAGAGCCGCTGCAGGGGCTGGCCGACAATTTCCGCTGCCGTGTAGCCAAACAGCTTCTCGGCGCCCTCGTTCCAGGTGGTGATGATGCCGGTCGGGTCGAGCAGCACGATCGCATGGTTGCGGATATGCGAGGTGAGCAGCTTGAAGCGCGCTTCGGATTCCTCCAGGCTGGCGGTTTGCTGTTCCAGCTGCCTGGCCGATTGGTCCTTGGCACGCAAGGCGGCGATGCGTTCGTGGACCAAGTTGCGGCTGGCGCCAAAGAAGAGCAGGCTGATCAGCGTGCCCATGACCAGCACCAGGAAGGACTTGCCCTGGTCCACCGCCGCGTCGAACAAGGAAGTCGGGTGGATGTTCAAGGCCCAGGTTTGGCCATTGTCGCCGACGGGCACATATTGCAGGCTGGATAGTCGTGTAAAGCTCTGGCCCATGCCGCTGCGGGCGCTGGTGTACATGAGCTGTCCCTTGGTGTCCTGGAAATGGACATCGAGCCGCACCTCGCGCAATCCGTTGCCAAAGATCCCCTGCATCAGGTCGCCCATGCGGAAGGGACTGTATACAAATCCCTGCAGTTCGCGACGGCCCGCCGCATTCGTGCGATAGACGGGATTGAACATCAGGAAGCCGGCCTGCTTGGGGCCTGCGATTTCCTGCACCAGCGTGATCGGGCCGCTGGCCGTCATTTTGCCGTTTTGCATCGCGGCCACCATCGCATCGCGGCGCGTGGGTTCGGACATCATGTCATAACCCAGGGCGACGTTGTTGCGTTCCGAGCGAGGCTCAAGGTAGACGATGGCCGCATGCAGGTCGCGGTCGCCATCCGGCCATACCCGCAGCTCTTTGTTCAGCGCCGCCACCGCGCCCGCCGGCGCAAAGCGCGCAAAGCCCACGCCGAGCACACCCGGATACTGGCTCGGCACGTCAAGTCCCGCCACGAACTGCTGCCACTCATCGCGCTCGACGCTGACCGAGGCGTTGAACAGGGCGGCGCCGGCACGCAGCAGCGATTCGTAGCCTTCCATGCGCAGGCGGATCGTTTCACGCACGTTGTCGGCGGCACGCTGGAAGCGCTCGCTGGTGCGCGATTCGGTGTCATACGTGATCCAGCCCCAGGCGCCGACAGTCAGGGACATGCAGGCCAGCAGGATCAGGATCGGTGTCCAGACATAGCTCTCCGCCAGGGCCGGGTCTTCTTCGGTGGCCAGCACCCATGCGAGGATGCTGCTGATGGCGAGGTAGGTCGACAGCGACAAAAGGGAGTGATGCAGGACCCCTGAAACAAAGGGGCCGTGGTCCATGACTGTGGCCGGGATGGCAACGCTGGTAATGATGGCCAGCGAGATGCGCACCATGGAACGCCAGCGGTTCACTGCAGCCAGCGCCAGGAAGAACAGCAGGCCGTATGGCAGGAACTGGGCAACTGCGAGGTGGGAGTCGGTCAGGAAGACAGCCAGCGTCGAGAAGAGCAGGGTGGCGAGGAATCCAATCTGTCCCGGCGTCCATTGCGGCCAGGCTGGCCGCGCAGGGAGCGCCATGGCCAACGGCGCCAGAAGCAACAGGCCAAGGAAGTCGCCGGTCCACCAGGTGGCGGCGACTTGCCAGGCCAGCGCGGGCGGGACGATGCGGGAGAGTTCAAGCGAGAGCACGCCCACTGTTGCCGAAGCAAGCGCGGACACGGCAGCAACGCCACCGAACTTGTAGACCTCGCGCTGGGAATGCAGTCCAAGGCTGGCAATGCCCAGGCGCTGGGACAGCCAGTTGGCCACCATCGCTTCCGCCGTATTGCCGACTGCGATGGCCAGCGAAACGGTCAGCAGGACCGGCAAGGAGGCGGCATTGTTGCTCTGGAAGACGGCCAGGTTGGCCAGGAAAGCGCCGGCCAGGATCGCGGGCCACAAATGCCGCCCAAAGCGCAGCAGCAGGACCAGCGCGAAGCCCGAGGGAGGCCAGATTGGGCTGGCATTGCTCGGTGCCAGTGCAAGCATCAGACCCAACCGCGCCAGCAGGTAGTACGCTCCAGTAGCGAGCAGCAAGGCTGTTAGCGTGCGCAGGCGAATTGGCATGGCGAGGTCGGCGGGACGATGGTGATGTCTTTATATCACGGAAGATGTATAAGGCTGAAATGAAGTTGTCACAATTGCCCCGTACGATGTCAACATGCAATTGACTCCGGAAAATCGATTTCGCCTGCGTGCGACTGTATTCGGCAAGACCGAAGCCGGCCGCGTGGAATTTGTCCAGCGCAGCGCTGGGCTCACGGCGCGCCAGCGTTCGGTGCTGATCCTGATCGACGGCCAGAAAGCCCTGGGCGAGATCGAGACCTGGCTGGGCGAGGACGAGATGCTGGAGGCAGTTGAAGCCTTGCTGCGCAAGGGATTGGTGGGAATAAGCTCGGCGCCGGCCCCGGTCGCGGCGCCGGCTCCCGCGCGGCAGCCAGCTGGGGCGGCGGCTTTGACGGCAGCACGTGAATTCATGATGGCAGCAGCGCGCAAGCACCTCGGCCTGATGGCGGCCGACCTGGTACGCCGTATCGAACATGCGAAAGACGAAAGCCAGCTGGCTGGTGTCATCGGCCTGTGGCACGTCTCGCTAAGGGAGTCAAAGACCGGCAAGCCCTGCGCCGAGGGCCTGCTGGCAGAAGCGCGCGCCTTGCTTGCTTAGTTCGGCCGCTTGCGGTGGAACACCAGCGGGCTGTAAGGCACGGCCGATGGAGGCGGGGAGTTGAGGATGCCTGGCTTGATCGCGCCAACCACATGCATCTCGCACGGCTTGCAGTCGAAGCGCAGGGTGTAAGTATGGTCGCCGCTGACCAGCGTCATCGGTTCTGCCTTCACCTGGCCTTGCACGCCCTGCACGCCCTTGGCCTGTTTCGGGCACAGGTTGAACGAGAAACGCAGGCAGTGCTTGGTAATCATCAGGGGCACTTCGCCCGCTTCTTCATGCGCCTCATAGGCTGCGGCGATCAGTTGCACGCCGTGCTTCTGGTAGAACTCGCGCGCCTTGTCGTTATACACGTTGGCGAGGTAGCTCAGTTGCGTATCGGGATAGACGGCACGCGGTTCGGCCGGCGCCTTGCGCTGTGGGCGCTACCAGGCCGCCAGGCGCGCGGCTTCGTGCGCAGCCACCGCGTCGCGGCGCAGCGCGTTGATGGCCGACGAGGGCACGAACCAGGGTTGCGACAACTTGAGCTCCACGTGATCGGCGACGAACATCGTATTGCCCAGTTTGGCCAGGCTGGCGCGCAGGCCGCTTTCCGCATGTTCGGCATTCTGTGCCGGCTGCAGTGCCATCGCAACTTCGGTCGCACTGACGATGCCGTCTTCGTCGATGATCGACAGGCGCAAGCCGTCTTCCGTTTCTGACAGAGTCAACTGCAAGCCGACATGGCGATCGGACGACTTCTTGTGCAGTGCCGCTTCCCACTGGTGGTCGCGGTTACGGTGGATCACGGTGCCGACTTTGAGGCCGGGCAGGGCAGCCATCTGCTCATTGGGGAATACCCGCCAGCGCTGGCCGTCTTCGGTGTCGCCCAGCTTCTCGGCCTTGTTGGCCTGGATGCCGACCGTGGTGCGCTTGTTCATGTAATTCAGGCCGTCGCCATTGGCCATCGGGGCATTGGTGACCACGTCGATGTGGTCGCCGCCCATGCGTACCACGGTGCCCAGTTCCACGCCCACATACTTCGGCGAATCGAAGGCGCCAATGTCGTCCTGGCGGCCGTTGGCGAAGTAGTCGGTGTGGCCGCGGTGGAAGGTCTTGTCCACGTCTGGTGTGAACAGCACCCGGGTACGGCCGCTGGCGGCACGGGCGAATTCCGGACGGCGCTCTAGCAGCTCGTCCAGCAGCAGGCGGTAATGGGCGGTGATGTTCTTCACATAGCCCATGTCCTTGTAGCGGCCCTCGATCTTGAACGAGCGGATGCCGGCATCGACCAGGGCTTCCAGGTTGGCGCTCTGGTCGTTGTCTTTCATGGAAAGCAGGTGCTTTTCGAAGGCCACCACGCGGCCCTGGTTGTCCGACAGCGTGTAGGGCAGGCGGCAAGCCTGCGAGCAGTCGCCGCGATTGGCGCTGCGGCCGGTATCCGCATGCGAAATGTAGCACTGGCCGGAGAAAGCCACGCACAACGCGCCGTGCACGAAGTATTCGAGCGGTGTATCGACTTCGGCGCGGATCTGCTTGATCTTGTCGAGCGTCAGTTCGCGTGCCAGTACCAGCTGCGAGAAACCAACGTCGCCCAGGAATTTGGCTTTTTCAACCGTGCGGATGTCGCATTGGGTGGAAGCGTGCAGCTGGATTGGCGGCAGGTCCAGTTCCAGCAGGCCCATGTCCTGGATGATCAGGGCATCGACGCCGGCCTCGTACAGTTGCCAGATCTGCTTGCCAGCCAGGTCGAGCTCAGAATCGTGCATGATGGTGTTCATGGTCACGAAGATGCGCGAGCGGTAGCGGTGGGCGAACTCCACCAGCGAGGAAATATCCTCGATCGGATTGCTGGCGTTATGGCGCGCACCGAAGGCGGGACCGCCGATATACACGGCATCGGCGCCGTGCAGGATGGCTTCGCGCCCGATTTCCGCGGTTTTGGCTGGCGCCAGCAGTTCGAGCTCGTGATCTAGCAATGACATTCTGAGATAACCCTACAGTTGCAAGGGTGGTTATTATACCGGGTCGCTGAAGGGACGATCGCCCAGTTTTTCCTTCATGTAGTCGACGAACGACGCAATGCGCGCCGACAGGGCAGTATTGCGGTAGTAGACGGCATTGATCGGTTGCCGAACCTCCAATGTTTCATTGACCAGCACCTGGCGCAGGCGGCCGGCCTGGCGGTCCGCATTGCTGAGGAAGTCGGACAGGCAGACGATGCCCGCGCCGTTCAGGGCCAGGTGCAGCAAGGTTTCGCCGCTTGAGGTGTAAATGTTGGGCGTGACGTGTACCGGCTGGCCGTCCGCATCTTCCAGCGGCCAGTCGTTCAGGGTTTCCGGCTGGTTGAAGCCGAGGATGGTGTGATTTTCCAGGTCCGCGACGGACGCCGGTTCGCCGAAGCGCTCGATATATGCCGGGCTGGCGAGGATGCGCAGTTTTCCCGTGCCGATCGGCGTGGCATGCAGGGTCGAGTCGCGCAGGCGGCCGATGCGGAAAGCGACGTCGGTGCGCTTTTCCATCAGGTCGGTGATGCCTTCGTTGCTGTTCAACTCCAGTTCCACGCGGGGAAAGCGTTCACGGTAGCCGTTCACCAGGGGGACGATCACGTGCAGCATGAAAGGCGTGGAGGCGTCGATGCGCAGGCGGCCAGCCGGCCCTTGGCGCCGCAGGGACATCTTTTCTTCCGTCTCTTCGACTTTGGCTACAATCGACCGCGCGCAATCGAGGAATGCCTTGCCTTCCTCGGTCAATTCCAGGCGCCTTGTGGTGCGTCGCACCAGCGTGGTTTCCAGCTTTTCTTCGAGGCGGGTCAGTGTGCGGCTGGTAGCGGAGACCGTCAGGCCGAGCCGCTCGGCGGCCGCGCTGATCGAACCTGTGGCCACAATGGCAATGAATGCCTGCATTTCATCAAGGGTGGTCTTCATACTTTTGATTATTGCTCAAATATCTTTCGCGGAAAACAGGCTTTTTCCGCAAGAGTAGGGGCGATACAGTGGCGGCCAACATTGCCCACATAAAGGAATTCACGAATGACTATCCCAGCGATCGGCGCCGGCACCTTCCGCCTCCAAGGACAGGCGGCCTTCGACTCCGTCAGCAACGCGATTGAAGCGGGCTACCGCGCCGTCGACACCGCGCAGATCTATGGTAACGAGGCGGAAGTCGGCCGGGCAGTCGCCGAATCAGGCGTGGCCCGGCGCGACCTGTTCCTGACGACCAAGGTATGGAACGACAACTTTGCCGCCGACCGCCTGGTCGCCAGTCTCGAAGAAAGCCTGGAAAAGCTGCGCACCGACTACGTTGACCTGGCACTGATCCACTGGCCACTGAGCAAGGTGCCGGTGGAGGAATACATGGTGGCGCTGGCCACCGCACGCGAACGCGGCCTGGCACGCCAGATTGGCATCTCGAACTTCAATATCGCATACACCAGGCGCGCCATCGCGGCAGTTGGCGCGGCACAGATCGCGACCAACCAGGTCGAACTGAGCCCCTACCTGCAAAACCGCCAGCTGGTGGATTTCCTCACAGGACAGGGCATCCACGTCACCTCATATATGACACTGGGATATGGCAAGGTCCTTGCTGATCCGGTCATTTCAGCTATCGCCGAACGACGCAAGGCGACTCCTGCGCAAGTAACGTTAGCCTGGGCCATGCAGCTCGGTTACGCGGTGATCCCATCTTCAACCAAGCGCGAGAACCTGGCCAGCAACTTGCTCGCTGCCGGCCTGCACCTGAGTGAACAGGAGATGGCGGCGATCGCAGCGCTGGAACGCAACGGCCGAATGGTGAGTCCGGATGGCCTGGCCCCAGCGTGGGACGAATAGGAGGGATTAAGGGCTACCTAAGTCCGGTGGCCTAGCATCGTCGGACCCCGTAATTTTGAGGAGCAAGCGATGCAATGTCCCGTCTGTAAGAATGTCGGCCTGGTGATGAGTGAGCGTCAGGGCATCGAGATCGACTACTGCCCCAACTGTCGTGGCGTGTGGCTGGACAGGGGAGAGCTCGACAAGATCATCGAGCGCTCCCTGCCTGGCGGCGCAGTTCCGCAGGCCGTCCAGCCGCAACGCGGGCTTGGTCCGCGCCACCAGCAGCACGACCCACGCTACCAGCAGCACGGCAGCCATGGCTTTGGCAGCCAACCGCATCACAAGAAGAAGAAAGAAGGCTTCCTTAGCGAACTTTTCGACTTCGACTGAAGCTGTTTACAAGGACTGCAGGAAAGCCAGCAGCGCCTTGCGGTCAGATTCTGGCAATGCGGCGAAGCGCTGGCGCGAGTTCTCGGCTTCCCCGCCGTGCCACATGACCGCTTCGGTCAGGTTGCGCGCGCGGCCGTCGTGCAGGTACCCGGCCTTGCCGCCGCTGCCCATCACCTTGTCGGAATAGCCGATCCCCCACAGCGGCGCGGTGCGCCACATGGCGCCTTTGGCCTGTCCTTCGACAAAGTTGTCCGCCAGTCCCGGCCCCATATCGTGCAGCAGCAAGTCCGTGTAAGGACGGATCACCTGGTTGCGCAGTTCCGCCAGCAAGTGGCCCGGCCCGGTGCGCATTTCAACCGTATGGCATGCCGAGCAGCGCATAGCCTGGAACAGGCGTGATCCGACGCCCACTTGCTGGGCATCGACGCGATGCTCGTCCAGCGGAGCCACGCCTTTCGGGAAGCCGCTCGGCAAGCTGCGCTGGGCAGGAACAGCGATCAGTGCCAGGTATTGTGAGATCAGTTGCAGTTCCGGCTCGCTCACGCCGCGCTGCGCCGTTGCCGATTTGCAGCCGGCCGGATCGCTGCCGCAGCTGCGGTTGGGATAGACCGGCGAAGTCACAGCCATGTCCTGCAGCAGGGCGGCTGCGGCCTGGTGGCGAAGCGTCGCTTTCGATGCCTTCCAGCCGAAGCGGCCCAGGCGTACCGCTCCCGTTTCAGGATCGTAGACGAAGTTCGCAACGCCTTTGACGCCATCCGCATCGGGTGCACTGCGCACGCGGGCCAGGATATCGGCCTCCGGAATGGCCTCCAGCAGGCCGGTGCCGATCATAGGCTGCGCGGCGCGCAGCGAGGCGATCTCCGGCGCCGGGCCTTCGTAAGCGATAGTGGGCTTGCGCAGTTCGACAGCCGTCCCATCGGCCAGCCTGGCAGTGCGGGTTTCGAATCCGGCCACGCGCACACCGGTGCCCCAGTTCTGCGGCGCTCCGCTGGTGGATACGGCATTCATCTGTACCGCAGTGCCATACATCGGATGCGGCATTTGCTGCCCGTCGGCGCCGGTGACCGCCACGCGCACCGACATCGTATCCAGGCGCTGGTTGACGGCGATTGGAGCAGGGCTGCGGCCATTGTTCACGTGGCAGCCGATGCATGCCGACTGGTTGAAGCGCTGGCCCTGCAAGCCTACGGCAGGCGTGTAGCGGTCGTTGCCCGCTTCATTGTGGTCCCCGGTGGTGAAGTTGGTGTGGATCAGCCGGCGGCCTTCGACAAATCGCTGCATGTTCTGCATGCCGACATTGTTCTGCGGCTGCTGGAACATGAACAGGCCATTGTCCGAATAGTTATAGGATACCGAACCAAGCCCGCCCGACAGGGTCTCCGGGGGCAGCGGCACGGAATTCAGGCGCGGCTGTACGCCATACCAGGGCCGCAGGCCGCTGCCGACGACATAGGTCCATTCGGCTGAATAGTAGCGAATGCCCCCGCTATCGCCTTTGCCCTGCATGGACTCGGTGGTCGAGAACATGGAAGGCGAAACTTCGATCACGTCGCCCACGACCAGTGGCCGCGCTGGAATATTGGTGCCGTTCGGGAAGCCGTTGGCGTCCAGCCCATTCATGCCGGGGTACTGCTTGACCAGCAGCGTGCAGGCTCCGTTAATCCCGCCCGGCGCGGCGAGCTGGCTGGCCGCAGGGTAGGCGGAAGGCTTGCAGACCTTGACGTTGTTATCGACCAGTTCTCCTGGCGCCATCCAGCCATAGCCGGTAACGCCCGGCCGATCGATGGCGCGGAAGAAGGCGATGCCGCCGGAAAGGAAATCGACGGTGGTGTACTGGTTCACCACCAGGGTCGGCTTGGTCACGCCTGGCACGCGGCTGTTATCGACGATCTCGACGCCCCAGGTCCGATTCTTGAAGTACTGCGGCACGAAGGTGAGGTAGTTGCCGGGCCCCTTGTCGACCGGCAGTCCGGTTGCCGGATCGACCGTCTCGTTCGGGCCGTAACCGATTTCATTCCAGTCTTCGCCGCGTTCGCGGCCATGGCGTGCGAAACCGCGCGCGCCGAAGCGGGTAACGAGCGTGCCGTCGGCCAGCGTGAACTGGAGCGTTTCCAGCGGGGACGCGGCAGCCGGCAGCGGAACGATGCCGTCGCCACCGGCAGGGAAGCGCAGCGCAGACGTGGCACCGGGTTGCAAGGTGTTGTCGCTCCCCGGCGACTTGAATTCAGCCTCAAACAGCGAATAGCCATACTGGGTGGCGCGGGCAATGCCCTGCATGCGGATATAGCGCGCATTGACTCCGAGGTTGAAAAACTCTTCCGTGCCGCCCTGGCCATTCGTCACGAGGCGCAGTTGCGACCAGTTCTTGCCGTCATCGGAGACAAGCAGGGAATACTGTTTGGCATAGGCGGTCTCCCAGGTCAGCTTCATATAGCCGACGGCAGTGCGGACGCCGAAATCGAACTGGATCCATGCGCCGTCCTCGCGCGCGCTGGCCCAGCGGGTGTTGGGCTGGCCGTCGATGGCGGCAGCGGCCGACAGGCCCGCGTTTTCCACCGCGGACGACGTCGCAGCCAGAGGCTTCACCACGCCACCTGGCGCGGCAGGGTCGCCAGGCTGGGGATCAGGCTGGGGCGTCGGGGTCGGGGAGGCCGGAGTGCCGGAAAATGCCTGGATCTCGAAGATCGAGTAGCCATATTGCGAAGAACGCTTGATGCCTTTCATGCGCAGGTAGCGGCCCTGGCCAACCAGGCCGGACCAATCCTCGGTCCCGCCCTGGCTATTCTGCACCGACTTGATCGTGGTCCACGTAGCGTTATCGTCCGAAACCTGCAGCAGGTATTCGGCAGCATGCGCGTTCTCCCAGGCGATCTTGACCCGGTTGATGGCCACCGATTTGCCGAAATCGAGCGTCAGGTACTGGTCGTCGGTAAAGCCGCTGCTCCAGCGGGTGCCGTCGTTGTGGTCAATAGCCGCTGCGGCCGACAAGTCGCCGCGCTCGACCGCGGACGCAGCTGCGGCAACCGGGGTTAACGCAGTTTCGGTCGATTGGGCACTGCTTTCTGCCTTGAGTACTGTTCCTGCAGCGCTGCTGTCGCTTCCGTTACCGCCGCCGCAAGCGGCTAATAAGGCAGCCAGGGCAAGCGGCAAACCATGCGCAATCCTTTGTTTGGTCAACATGTAGCCTCCTTAAGTGGAATCCTTTCCAATTGCTGATAGGCAATATTGTCCAAATAAACAGGGAAGTCAAGCGTGCGTCGCAGTTTGCCTATGAAAAAGTGAATATCAAGTAATATGGCCGCTGACTTTGGAAACGTGAATCTCTATGAAAGTGAATTTCGCCGTCACGGCGGCCTGTGTACTTGGCCTTCTCTATTTTGGCCGGGAGGTGTTGCAGCCCGTCGTAACGGCGCTGGTACTGAGCCTTGCACTTGCCCCCTTGATTCGCACTATGGGCAGCCTTGGACTATCGCGCGTCAACGCTACTTTCGGCGCACTGGCACTGGTGATCGTGGTCTTCGCCGGCACGTTTGCTATGTTGGGCGCGAATGTGATGGCGCTGACTTCCGACCTGCCGCAATACACCGCCGAAATCCGTTCGAAATCAAAATCGCTGGAACAACTGGCGCAGCATCCCCTGGCGCGGCTGGCGCCGCAGCTGCTTGAGGAATCGCCCTCGGCATCGGCGCTTGAAACGGGCCCGCGGCCGGTACCCGTGGAAATCCACGAACATGCCAGCACCAGCGATTCCATTGCCAAGGCGATTGGCGTCGTTTCGGGGCCGCTGGGAGAGGCATTCCTGGTACTGGTGCTGATGATTTTTATCCTGCTGGACCGGGAAAACCTGCGCGACCGCGTGCTGCGGCTGGTCGGCCAGCGCGAAGTAAGTCGCACCATCAAAGGCCTGGAGGACGCAGCGGAGGGCGTGTCGAGATTCTTCTTTACGCAGTTGCTGCTGAACCTGACATTTGGGGTGGTGATCTCGATCGCACTTTGGCTGATCAACATTCCGCACGCGGCGCTGTGGGGTGCGCTGTGCGCCGCACTCCGTTTTGTGCCATACATCGGGGCATTGATCGCGGGCGCCGCTATCGCCCTGTTCGCCGCCGCCGTGGAACCAGGCTGGTCGCTCGCCATATATGCGATCGTACTGTTCGTGGTGCTTGAAGTGTTTGTTGCGAACGTGATCGAGCCGCGCGTGTATGGCCACAGCGTTGGCATGTCCCCGCTTGCGGTGATCGTCTCGGCGCTGTTCTGGGGCGCCATCTGGGGGCCGCTTGGCTTGCTGCTCTCCACCCCGTTGACCCTGTGCATTGTGGTTGGTGGACGCTATATCAAGAGCCTGGAGCCGATCAGCATCATGTTCGCCGAATCCCCCAACACGAATGAAGCGCAACGTTTCTATCACCGGGTGCTGAGCGGCGACGCCAACGCCATTATCGAAGACGCACGGACCTTCCTGCGCAAATCGACTCTCGCACGTTATTGCGACAAGGTGCTGCTGCCTGGTCTCGCAATGGCAGGGGCGGGCCTGCAAAGCGGCCAGGAAAGCCGGCTGCGGGCAACCGTCGCGATGGTGGCCGACACCCTGGATGCAGGCCACGCGCCAAGCCGTGCGCGCAGGCGCAATATCTCCATGCTCGACGAGAACGTCGGCGCCCATCTGCGCCACCAGCGAGAAGAGCGCTTAGGGCGATGGCAGGGTTCCCTCGACGTTCCGGCGCGCTCGGTCATCCTGTGCACCTCCATGCCCTCTGTGCGCGAAGAGTTCCTGAGCGAGTTGCTGGTACTGGTATTTCGCGACGCGAAGCTGGACGCGCGCAGCTTCGTTCTCAGCCCGGGCGAGCCCGAAGACGACCCCGGGGCCGACAACCTGGTTTCCACCATCTTCGTCGCCTATCCAATAGAGAGCGCTCCGGCATCGTGGATAGCGGCCGTCACCGAACTGCGCTCGGCCCTGCCTGACGTTCAACTGGTGACGATCCGCCCGCGCGACGACTTGGGGAGCGAACACGCAACCGTGGCTTCACACGTCGACCTGGTATTGCAATCGTTCGAAGAGGCTCTTGCATTCGTCTCGCCCAGCAAGATCGGCTAGAATGCGCGCGAAATGATCCTGCGTGCGCTTCACATCCTGCTCCTGCTTTTGCTGGCGGGCGGCCTGCCGTTGGCGAAGGCCGTCACGGCAAGGCCGCTCCTGACCGATTACACCCATACAGCGTGGACCGAGCTCGATGGCGCGCCTGCCGGCGCCACAAAGTTCGCCCAGGGTGCTGACGGCTGGTTATGGATCGCGTCGCCCACCGGCCTGTATCGCTTTGACGGCGTGAGTTTTGAACGCACCGAACGGGTCTTCGGCCGCGCCCTCGAATCCAGCAACATCATGGCACTGGCCTCGGCGCCCGACGGAGCGCTATGGGTCGGATACCGGGTCGGCGGCGTTTCCGTGTTCCGGAAAAATGACGCGCACACCTATGCCGAGGAAGATGGTCTGCGGCCAGTCGGGGCCATGCACATTGAAGCCGCTCCGGATGGCGCGATCTGGGTGGCCATGCGCGACGGCGTGGCGGTATTGCCTGCCGGCGCCAAGCGCTTCCAGTATCTTGGCCACGAACCCGGCTTGCCAACGCTGGGCGTTTTCCAGATCCTGTTTGCACGCGATGGCACGACATGGATCGGCACCAACAGTGGCGCGTTCTTCCGCAAGCGCGGCGAAACCCGATTTAGCCAGGCTTGGCCTCGCAAAGCACTCGTTGCGCTTTGCGAAGCACCGGATGGGACCATCTGGGGCAACGACTTTGAACAACGCTATTACAGGGTCCGCGCTACGCTGCCCGTTACTGGCGAAGATCCGGTTCCTGAGGTCGAAGGGTCCAACATGCGTTTCGACCGTCATGGAACGATGTGGGTCGCGCACCGTATTGGCGTGGAGCGGCGGCTGGATCCGGCGGTCCCTGGCGATGCGAGCCAGCGCCTGTCCAGCCAGAACGGCATCAGCGGGCCGATGATCGGCGCTATGCTGGAAGACCGCGAAGGCAGCTTCTGGTTCGGAACGTCGCAAGGGATCGATCGGCTGCGCGCGAATCGCTTGCGCACGGTGCCCGTCGAGAAGGAACTGGAATTTCCGGCCCTCGTCGCCGGGCCCTCCGGGGACATGTGGGTGGGCGACTACGCCGGTGATCTTTGGAGCTTCAGCAGGGAAGGGCGCCGCCAGCGCGAAGTCCCGGGCAAGCTGACGGCCAGCTATACCGGTGCCGATGGCGTATTGTGGCTGGGCGGCATGGATGGCGTAGTACGGCGCGCCGTCGACGGCACGATAAGCCAGATTCCCTTGCCGGATGAACTGAAAACCTTGCGCATCCACGCCATGCAGCAGGACCGGGACGGTGCATTATGGGTTTCGATCGCTTCCGGTAAAGGCGTCTACAAAATCATCGACGGCAAATGGATCAAATGGGGCGGTGTGCACGGGATCCCCGATTTGCTTGTGACCTCGATGGCCCGCGACCACGACGGAAACCTGTGGATGGCGCATTTGCGCAGCATGGTGACCATCGTCGGCAACGGCCAGGCGCGCGTCCTTGGCGGGTCCGAAGGACTGCAACTTGGTACGGTCATGACCTTGCACGACGACGGCACTCGCATGTGGGCAGGAGGAGAGAAGGGCGTCGCGCTATTCCGCAACGGACGCTTCGTAAAGCTGCGCGGCGAACACGGTGAAGAGTTTCGCGGTGCGTCGGGCATCGCGCGCCTGCCTGGCGGCGAACTGTGGCTGAACGGCGCAGATGGCCTGTATCGCATCACTGCACCCGCCTTGGCCGCCTGGGAAAAGGACGCCGCCACCGCGGTCGCCTTTGAACGCTTCGACGCACATGACGGCATGAAAGGTCACGCACCGCAACTGCGTCCGGTACCATCGCTCAAGCTGTCGCGCGACGGAATTCTCTGGTATGCAACCACAGGCTCTGTAGGAACGATCGATCCCGCCAATATCCTGCGCAATCCGATTGCGCCGCCGGTGGAGGTTGTCGGTTTGACTGCAAATGGCCGGCGCTACGCGATTCCCGAGCGCGAAGCATTGCGCGTGCCGGAAGGTACCCGCAGCCTGCAGGTCGACTTCACCGCCTTGAGCCTGGCGCTTCCCGAACGGGTGCGGCTCCGGTACCGCCTCAAAGGATTGGATCGCGAGTGGCAGGAGGTAGTGGGGCGCCGCCAGGCTTACTACACAAACCTTGCGCCCGGCAATTATCGGTTCGAAGTCACTGGATCCAATGAGGACGGCCTCTGGAACGACAAAGGTGCGGCGTTCGAGATCTACATACCACCGACATTTGTTGAAAGCATCTGGTTCAAACTGCTGATGATTGCGCTTATCGGGTTGATCCTCTATGCCGCCTACGCAATGCGGGTGCATTACCTGACCAGGCAAATGCAGGAACGCATGCTTGAACGAATGGCCGAACGCTCACGCATTGCCCGCGCCCTGCACGACACTTTGCTCCAAAGCGTACAGTCCTTGATGATTTCCTTCGATGCGCATAGTCGACACCTGAAGGAAGGCACGCAGGAGCGCAAATGCCTGGACCAGACACTGGATTTCGCCGAAAAGCTGCTGGTGGAAGGGCGCGACCAGATCCTGGATTTGCGGGCTTCGGCGTCGTCGGAGCATTTCGAACAAATACTTCGGGAGTTCGGAAAGGGCTTGGCCGCGCATGGAGCACACGCATTTGAAGTCAATGTCGTCGGCAACCCGCGTCCACTGCGCCAGCATGTGCAAGACGAGCTGTACGCGATCGCGCGCGAGGCGCTGTTCAATGCCTCCCGCTACGCAGGCGCCAGCCGGATCGAGCTCAATCTCGACTACGGCAGTGAATCGGTCATTGTTCGTATCTCCGACAATGGCCGCGGACTCGATCAAAGCGTTGCTGTGACGGGCCATCGCCCCGGACATTGGGGGCTGGTCGGCATGCGCGAACGAGCGGCTTGCATCGGCGCAGACCTGGAAATCGATAGCGAACCCGGTAAAGGAACGGCCATTACGGTCAGTGTGCCGGCCAAAAAGGCCTATTGACGGCCAGCGAACAGCCTTTGCGGCGCGCCCGAAAAGAGCCGATAATAGCGGGCTACGCTATTTCGAGCACTATTTTGGAACATTCCCATGGAAATTAAAGTCAACTTTCTCGATAAGCTTCGTCTAGAGGCGAAGTTCGACGATTTCACGGTCATCGCAGACCAGCCAATCCGCTACAAGGGAGACGGCTCGGCGCCTGGTCCGTTTGACTATTTCCTGGCTTCCTCGGCCCTGTGCGCCGCGTATTTTGTGAAGTTGTATTGCTCAACTCGCAATATTCCGACTGAAAATATCCGCCTGTCGCAGAACAATATTGTCGATCCGGAAAATCGTTACCAGCAGATCTTCAAGATCCAGGTCGAACTGCCGGCGGATATTTCGGCTAAGGACCGCGAAGGAATCTTGCGTTCGATCGACCGCTGCACCGTGAAGAAAGTGGTGCAGGCCGGCCCCGAGTTCATCATCGAGGAAGTTGCGAACCTGGACGCCGATGCGCAGGCTTTGCTGACCCTCGATCCAGCGTCCGGCACAAGCACCTTCATTCCTGGCAAGGACCTGCCTCTGGAGCAGACCATCGCCAATATGTCAGGCCTGTTGGCAAACCTGGGCATCAAGATCGAGATTGCTTCCTGGCGCAATATCGTACCTAACGTGTGGTCGCTGCACATCCGCGATGCGCATTCGCCGATGTGCTTCACCAACGGCAAAGGCTCGACCAAGGAAAGTGCACTCGCATCCGCTTTGGGCGAATACATCGAACGTATCAGCTGCAATCACTTCTACGCCGGTGAATTCTGGGGCGAAGACATCGCCAATGCAGACTTCGTGCATTACCCGAACGAGCGCTGGTTCAAGCCGGGCAAGAAGGATGCGCTGCCGCTTGATATCCTCGATGAGTACAGCCGGGAGATTTACGACCCGGAAGGCGAATTGCGCGGCTCGCACCTGTATGACACCAACTCCGGCAACGTCGAACGCGGGATCTGCTCCTTGCCCTTCGTGCGCCAGTCTGACGGTGAAATCGTCTACTTCCCGACCAACCTGGTCGAAAACCTCTTCGTCAGCAATGGCATGAGCGCAGGTAACACGCTGGCCGAAGCGCAGGTGCAATGCCTGTCTGAGATTTTCGAAAGGGCGGTTAAACGCGAAATCCTTGAAGGCGAAATCGCCTTGCCAGACGTGCCGCAGGAAGTGCTGGCGAAGTATCCGGGCATCCTGGCGGGCATCAAAGGCCTGGAAGACCAAGGCTTCCCGGTGCTGGTGAAGGACGCCTCGCTTGGCGGCATCTACCCGGTCATGTGCGTCACGCTGATGAATCCACGCACCGGCGGCGTGTTCGCTTCGTTCGGCGCGCACCCGAGCTTCGAAGTCGCGCTGGAACGCAGCCTGACGGAGCTGCTGCAGGGCCGCAGCTTTGAGGGCCTGAATGACCTGCCACGTCCTACCTTCGTCAGCAACGCGGTGACCGAGCCAAACAATTTCGTCGAGCACTTCATCGATTCCAGCGGCATCGTATCGTGGCGCTTCTTCAGCGCCAAATCGGACTATGAGTTCGTTGAATGGGACTTCTCCGGCCAGGGCGAAAACTCCAATGCGGAAGAAGCGGCAACCCTGTTCGGCATCCTTGAAGACCTGGGCAAAGAATCCTACATGGCGGTCTACGACCAGTTGGGCGCCACCGCCTGCCGCATCCTGGTGCCAGGCTATTCGGAAATCTATCCGGTGGAAGACCTGATCTGGGACAACACCAACAAGGCACTCCAGTTCCGGAGCGATATCCTGAACCTGCATCGCCTTGATGACGAGAGCCTCGAAGCGCTGCTCGAACGCCTGGAAAACAGCGAGTTGGATGAGTACGGCGATATCGCCACCTTGATCGGAATCGAATTCGATGAAAACACGGTTTGGGGCCAGCTCACGGTCCTGGAACTGAGACTGCTGATTAACCTGGCCTTGAACGAATACGAAGCCGCGCGCGAACTGGTCGACGCCTTCCTGCAATACAACGACAACACGCTCGATCGCGGCTTGTTCTACCAGGCCATGAGCGCTGTACTCGAAGTACTGCTGGACGAAGAGATGGAACTGGACGATTACGTCGTCAACTTCCGCCGCATGTTCGGCGACGAGAAGATGGACGCGGTTATAGGCTCGGTGAACGGCAGTGTACGTTTCCACGGCCTGACCCCAACCAGCATGAAGCTGGAGGGGCTTGACCGTCACCAGCGCAAGATCGACAGCTACCGGAAACTCCACGCCGCACGCGCCAAGGCAGCGGCCAAGTCGAACTAAGCGCGCGCCGGAAGGCAGCCAAGGCTGGCAAGCGTGCAGGCGAGGGCGGTTTCCAGCGGAGTATTCGGTTCGGTGCCAAGCACCTTCCGAAGCTGCTGGTTCTCCATCCGGACCGCACGTTGCCACAGATAGCGCATCTCCATCATTTCGCGCAGCGTCTCGTTGAACGGCGCTGCAAGACGGATCAGCCACCATGGAAACGCCTTCAGTTTCGGCGCTTTTGCCCCGTGCGATTCGACCACGCGCTGGATCGCACGGCCAATCTCGGTACCATCCTGGTCCCAGTAACCGGCCATATGGTATGCCGCGAAGGCAGGCAATTGATCGCGTATATTCAGTAGCGCGATCATCGTGGCCGCTACATCAGGCAGATATGCATATTGGTGGCCAACCCCTGGCGCGCCTGGCAGCTTGACTTCCACCGGCACTTCGCCAGGCCGGATCATGCCTTGCGAGAGCCAGTTATTCCTCGCGCCGGGTCCGAAAAAGTCGCCCGCGCGAACCACGATGACGCGCACGTCTTGCTGCTCGCTTGCTTCGCGCAGCCGCTTCTCCATTTCGACACGGATTTTGCCTTTACGCGTAAGAGGGCGCTGCACTGAGTCTTCGTGCAGTACTGGAAAAGCATCCGGACCATAGTTATAGACAGTTCCCGGCAGGACGATGGTCGCACCTTGCTCGGCCGCCGCAGCGATGGAGTTATCGATCATCGGCAAAACCTGCTGGCCCCATCCACGGTAGCCCGGTGGATTGACGGCATGGACGATTACCGAGCAACCCTCGGACGCCCTGCCCACGTCCCGTGCATTCATCGCATCGCCATCGAGCCACTCGACGCCATCAGCGATCCGACTTGGCACGCCAAGGCCTCGTTTCAAAGCACGGATTCTCCAGCCTTGCGCCACGAGTTGGCGCAGTATCTCGCCACCGATTCCGCCGCTTCCACCGAGTACCAATGCAGTTTTCGCATTCATCATTTGCTCCGTTAAGTTGACTATGAAGCAAATTGTGCCCAAACTCTGGCCAAACGAAAATTAGCTAAATCCGTGCATCTGCTATACATAAACGTATGACCGCCTCGATTCCCTGGGACCTGTACCGCACCTTTTTAAGCGTTCTGAACGCACAATCGCTATCCGGCGCCGCGCGGAGTCTGGGATTGACCCAGCCGACGGTCGGGCGCCACATTTCCGAACTCGAATCAAGTCTGGGCCTGGCGTTGTTCACGCGCTCCCAAACCGGGCTGCAACCGACGGATGCAGCGTTGGACCTGCGGTCCCAGCTCGAGGAAATGCAGCATGCCGCCGCCTCGATTGAGCGCAGTGCCCATGGACACAACCGTGTTCGTGGTGCGGTCCGGGTTTCTGCAAGCGAAGTCGTCGGCGTGGAAATCCTGCCGTCGATCCTTGCGCCGCTCCGGGCGATTTATCCGGAGCTGGCGATTGAACTCGTGCTCAGCGACGCCGTCCAGGATTTGCTCGGCCGAGAGGTCGACATGGCAGTTCGTATGACACAGCCGCAACAGGATCTTTTGCTGGCCCAGAGGGTTGGAGAAGTCGCGCTTGGATTCTACGCACACAAAGATTATTTGGCGGCGCGGGGCGAGCCGAAGACTCTGGCGGACCTGGGGAGCCACAGTCTGGTTGGATTCGATCTGGAGACTCCGTTCCTGAGGGCTGCCGGCGCCAAGTTGGGCGGATGGAAGCGCGAAGGGTTCGCGTACCGGTGCGATAGCAATCTGGCGCAAATGGCGCTGGTCCGCGCCGGCGCAGGGATTGGCGCGTACCAGGTCGGCCTGGCGACCCACGATACGAACTTGGTGCGCGTCCTCAAAAAAGAGATGCATGTGACGATGACGACGTGGGTAACCATGCATTCCGATTTACGGCATAGCGCACGTTGTAAGGCGGTTTTTGACGTCCTGGTTGGCGGCCTGAGAGAACTGTGGAGTTAGTACATAACTTCGCATAATCTATATTATGTCAAATGAGAACTCCCTGTGGATTGAGGCACAAGGCCCGCCAACGCGGGCCTCTCGTCGATCAATATGCAGCCGTCGAGCGCAATACCGTCATCCCATCCCTGTTTTTTGCAGCCATCGAAACTGCCGGCACGTAGCGCATGAAATCATAGCGCGGCAATGCTGGCGTCGATACGGTTCCGGACAAGGCGAACACCGGCACGAACATGTCCTGCACTTCACGTGGCGGCAATGCATAGAAGCCGATCTGGCAATCATGGAACTGCACCGTCGCCTCGCCGGCGCGCAGCTGTGCAAAGCTTTCATCGCGCATCAGAATGTCCATCAGGTGGTCGGGCGAAATGGTTGTCGCTTCACCGGCCACGTCGACTTCACGCCAGAAGCGCAGCATTTCGTCAACGCTGCCGCCCTCGCCGACCGATACCTGGATCTTGGCGCCTGGGCCGAAGAATGGCAGGCCTGCCTCCTTGAAGCGCATATTCACCTGGCGGGCAATTGGAAACACCGTTTCTTCCTTGTCGCCGGCTTTGCGGAAACAGTATTCAAGGTCGGTCACCGAATGCACTGCTGCCGACGTATGCATCAGGTCGAGTTCCCGCAGTTTTCTCATGGCGAGGTCAACGGATTCTTTTTCATCAGGCAGCCTGGGTTGATATTCCGCCTCGCTTTTCTGGCCTGGACGTGCGCTGTAGCGCACCGAACCGGTCGCCACAAAGTACTCCAATGAAGACTGCTCGTCGCGGGCGATCATCCGCGCGCCCATATCCTGCGGGCGGGCTTTGACGCCAAACCGTTCGGCGCATTTGCTGGCGAGGTCAATGGCGGCGCCTTCGATACGGCGCGGACGCAACAGGCACACCGATTGCTGCGCAGGCATTTTCGGGAACGTAAACAATTCGTAGTTCATGGGATTCTCCTAGCAAGCGCCGCGCAGGTAGTAATGGGTCGTTGGAACATCGGGGTCGGGCGACACGAAGCCCTTGCCATGCCAATGGTCCTGGTAGGTATTGGTGCCTGCCGCATCCGCGCGCAGGTAGGCCCAGCGGCAGTCGGAACCTTCCGTTTCCTGGGCGGCAGCAATCCAGGCGTCGCGCACGCGCCAGCCGTTATTCAGGTGATCGGCGAAATAGCGCCCGCGATTGGTTTCGTCATGACATACCGTATCGAAACCGAGCATGTAGTGCAGGCCTTTGAATGAAGGGCCCCAACGATCGAACACGCCTTCGCGTTGCAAGACCTGGCAGGCATGGAAGGCGATCCACTCGAGGTCGATGTCGCCCAGGCGCACTTCGCCCGGCGTCGCCTGGCCGCTGTCGACGGTGGTGCCGAAAATCGGCCCTTGCGGGTTGCCATGTCCAGCGAAGAATGCGATGTCGACGTTGTCGGCCCAGGTGCTGTCGCCGCCGGACATCGGGCTGCCCGCGCCCTGCTGCTCAAAATCCCTGTCCCATGCCAGGTTGTCGCCCCAGGCGAACTGGCGTACTGCGTGCAGCGTGTTATAGAACCCTTCGGCAGCGGCCCTGGTGTTCGAGACGTCGGCAGCGCGCCCGTTGTATTTCATGACCCATTCAATGCCCATTCCCATGATGTATCTCCGTGGTTGATTCAAGACGCCCCACCTGTACTGTCCGGTGGGATGTCCTGAACTTTACGGATGTTGCTGCTTCCGGAGATCCGTGCTGGTACCTAACTTTGGGAACTGGCGGCACCTAAAATACACGCGCGCAGTCCTGCAGCTTAAGGGATAAAGAAGGTAACGCTGTATTGGAAGGATTTGACCTGATCGCCGACTTTCACATTGGAGATCTGCACATTGAACTTGGTGTCGGCCGGAGAACGCGACCATTCGCTGGCATCGGCCGTCAGTTTCCAGCTCATGGTGTTGTCGCCATACCCGTTCGGCAATTGACCGACACTGCCGACGGAAAGCACCTTGCCCTGGTCGTTGCTCATCGCTACGCTTGCGCCACTGAAGTCTGCGCCCGGCAACGAGAAGCTCCATGGGTGGCTCGGGTCAGCCACTTTGGAAGTCCATGGCACGTAGCCGCGTGAAGGCCAGGCGACGCCCGTTTCCGCTACGCTCGCTGGTGCAGCAATGGTGCCGCCGAATACCCACAAAGTGTTGGCCCGCGTCGTGTCGCCAGTACCGATTTCTCCCAGGCGCGAGTAAAGCACCCAGCGTCGGTGGCCAAGGCTGGAGGTGCCGCTGTCGACAATGTATGCGCGCACGGCATTCGGTCCTGCGTTACCCAGCGCCAGATTGGAACTGCCCGCGGCAGTTGCGCCATCGGCCGTGTAGCAATTCCATGAAGTTGGCGGCGAGTGGCTCAATTGGGAATTTGCGTCCATCATCAAGGCCGCTTGCTGCGCCATTGCCGAATGCGTGAGATTCAAGGCAATATTCCCTGGCAAACCTGCCAATACGCGGAAACTGTTCACGGTAATGACGACTGCCGCCTTGTATTCCGCGGAGGTGGTGCCGGCCTGGCATCCCTGCGTCGAACCTGTCCACTGCATCGGGACCGAGAACGCGGGCAGCATGGTGGTGTTGTAGAGAGCAGCCACTTCCGCCCTGCTGTTCACGTTGATCGCGGCCAAGCCGCCTGTGGACGGCGGAGTGGTTGGCGTTGTAGGTGTCGTCGGCGTCGTGGGCGTTGTAGGCGTGGTCGGGGAAGTGCCTGGAGTTTGTTCAGCCGGCTTGGACGGCTCGGAACCGCCTCCCCCGCAACCCGCCGCCAGTACAGCCAAAGCTGCCAACAGAATGCGCGCCGAAGGGGCGCTCGTTGTCTTTTTCATCATTAACCTTTGCGTATTGCCTTGTGACACTATTTGATCGAGGCGGCATTATCACTCGGTTGCCAGAAAATCAGCGTTTGATTGACTTTCATGATGAATTCGACAACATCTAGCTCAGCATTTACTTGGATCAACTAATCGGTAGTATAGTTTCGTCCCGGTATGTCAACTTGCCCCGAAACTCCAGATGTCCGACACCCTGATCAAGATTAACCGCTGGCCCTTCGTAGGGCCGCTTGTGCGCGCCATTGGCCTGCCTAATCCGACCGAATTGCAGCGTTCTGCATCGCCTTATGTCGCCCTGCCCTTCGAGTCAAAGTCATTCATGCTCGCGACCACCGAGGGCTCATACGCAGCCACTCAGCTCGCTTCAGTGCTTCAGGGCGCGGGCGCCAGGCAGGCAACGGACTCCATCGACATTTTTGTGATGGACGCGACCGGTTGCCGGACGATCGTCGACCTGCGTGCCGTGTACTCGGCCTTCCACCAACATATAAGACGCATTGCCCGCAATGGACGCGTGCTACTGATCGCCCCTCCGCTTTCTGCAGCAACAGATCCCGTGGCGACTGCAGTGGCGCGCGGACTCGAAGGATTTGTCCGATCTCTGGGCAAGGAGCTTGGCCGTCGGGGCGTGACTGCGAACCTGGCCAGCGTGCCTCCGCAGGCCTTGGCGCGTATCGATGGCGTGGTGCGCTTTTTCTGTGGCCCGCAAAGCGCTTACGTATCCGGCCAGGCCGTGCAGGTGTCGGACGAAGCCAGCGCGCCAAGCTCCCTGCCCGCGACTGCCACGCTAGCGGGCAAAATCGCTCTGGTGACCGGCGCCGCTCGAGGCATTGGCCTTGCGACGGCGGAACGCCTGGCGCAGGAAGGCGCCAAAGTCGTGGCCGTTGACATTCCCGCTTCCACCGAAGAATTGAACGCCGTTGCGAGCCGGTTGGGTGCCACCCCGCTGGCGCTCGATATCGCCGCGGCTGAAACTCCGGCAACGCTTGCCCGGTTCATCCGGGAGAACTTCGGCGGTGTCGACATCGTCGTGCACAACGCCGGCGTGACGCGCGACCGCACTTTGGCAAAAATGGAAGCGCGCCAATGGGACCAGGTGCTGGAGATCAACCTATCGGCAATCGCCGCGATCGACACGCGATTGCAGGACGAATCGCTGCTGCGTGAACATGGGCGCGTGGTATGCATGTCTTCAATCAGCGGCATCGCAGGCAATTTTGGCCAGACGAATTACGCCACGTCGAAAGCCGCCTTGATTGGCTACGTCGCTGCACAGGCAAAACTGCAAGCGCCGCGCGGGGTGACTTTCAATGCCGTCGCACCGGGTTTCATCGAAACTCCCATGACGCAAAAAGTCCCTTTCCTCACGCGTGAAATAGGCCGTCGCCTCAACTCCTTGTCACAAGGCGGACAGCCCCGCGATGTCGCGGAGCTGGTGACCTTCCTTTGCACGCCTGGCGCTTGCGGTATCAGCGGTCAAACGATCCGTGTTTGCGGGCAAGGTTTGATGGGCGCCTGATCCTGTCACGGCGCCCCCTTTCCTTCATCAAGCCGGTTCAGCAAGATCTTTCAGCCCATCCTTGATCTTGAGGCCCCTGGCCTTGTTGGACAGTTCTTTCGCCAGTTGCTTGCCCGGCGCCGTGCCTGGGCCCGCGTCCTTGACCCAGGCCGCGGCACGTTTCAATTCCGCCGGGCTCATGACGGTGCTGCTGTCGATCAGCTTGGCAGCTGCGCCGAAGTCCGCCTTGCGATCACGGAAGCGGGTCGCCATGCGCTTGGCTTCGACATACGCGAAGTGTGGTCGCAGCACGGGGTTGGCAATTGCCGCATCAATCGCAGCCATGCCCTCCTCCAGGTGGTCGCCGCCGATCGCCAATGACAGCAGCGTGTCCGGCGTCGACAGCACTTTCAACGCGGCTTCGGCGTGCGCCTGGTCGACTGCGGAGGTCACCATTACCGTATTCTCGCCGGTGCAGACGCATTCCATGCCGCCGTTGTCCCAGCGCGCCTCCACAATGATCCGGTAGGCGCCGGGCATCGGGAACAGCGCACCCTGGCCGCCGCGCAGCAGGGTCAGCGAGTGCTCGACGGTCTCCTGCGCGTCCAGGGGTTCGACCTGGTCGTCTTCCACGCAGATGACGATTGGCGAGAAGGTGCGGATGCTGCCGCACGGGTCGATGACCTTGCCGCGCACGATACCGCTCTTCATGCTAAGCGTATTCGGTGCGGCAATCGGCGCGCTGGTCTGGTTCTGCAGCGTGATGTTCACGCGTACCGGGGCCCCAATCGGCACCGCGTTGGCGACCGGCGTCACGAACATGCTCAGGCCATCCATTTCCAGCTCCATGTCGGTCGGGCTGATTGGCGTGGAACCGTAGGAAGTGCCGAACGGCAGGCCGCCGGGACGCACGTAAATATCCGGCATATGGCGCAGGCGTTTTGCATCGTCCGCATTGTAGGACCACTGGATATTGGCCGGAAATTCCAGGCTGCCCGGATTCAGCGAGCGCGATGCAATCACGTCTGTGGTGCACAGGTAGCCATTGTCTGCGGTATTGTGATACAGCCCCATTGCATGGCCGATTTCGTGCACCGCGGTGCGGAAGTATGGCGCGGCGGCGGTGCCGAAACGCTGGCCCGCAACAGTGCCCCACTCCGCCGTATTTGGCATCGTCCAGTGCGAGGAAATGGCGCAGCCTTCGCGCGGAATGTTGTTGGAATCCGTGCCGCCGTTGTCGTACATGATGCCACGTTCAGTCTCGTCCAGGCGGCGGATGGCCAGTACGTGGTAGCGCCATTCGACATCCAGGTTCGACGCGTCGCGCTTTGCCAGCATCGCCGCATGGGCCTCGCCATTCGACCAGGAAATGCCGCTTGGTTCCACCACATTGTTGTTGCTTTGAATGGCCGTGAGATCCCAGTCAACACCCTTGCCGACGGCCGCCCAGTCAATGCCGGCGCCGTTGCTGGTGACCGCTTCGGATTGGCTGACGCGATCGACTTCGATGGTGGCTTTGCGCAGGAAGTCGGATACCCAGCCCATCGTCAGGCGGCCGACCACGGCATTGGCTGCGTTCTTTACGTCCCCTGCCAGGTAATGGCTCGGCGCGGGGAAACCGGCCGGTGCCGGCTGCCACGACATCAGCGCCGTCATTTCTTCTTTGCTCCAGGTGCCGCCCGTATTCCACGCGCCGGGATTCTTGGTGAAGCGCCACATTTCGAAGCCCAGCGTGAAGCTGTTACCGAAAGTGAAGTTCTCGAGGATCTTGGTCACCCGCAGGTAGTAGCGATAACGGCTGCGCGAGAGAATCGGAATGCCGCTGGCAGGATTGGGGCCGGCGAACAGCAGTGGACGCGTGAGGTCGGCAGGCAGCGCGTTCTTCAACGGCAGGAACAACACTGGCCGCTGATACAGGTCGCCACTTGCAGTGCGTCCGTCAGCATGCTTCTCGACACGCATCGTGCCGTCGTAGGTCACCAGCGGAGATCCGTTCGGCGTGTAGTTCAGCAGGTAGCAGCCCGGCCGCACGCTTCTAATACGCAGGAACTCCGGGTTCACCAGCTCGCCAGGACCCGGGATCTGGGGGCGCAGGTCGCCAGCAGCTTGGGGCGATGGCATGTCGAGTGCATCTGGCATTGGAGGAAACATCTGGTTCGATTGCATGGCGGAAGCATTGATTTGGGCATCCATTTGCTAGGCTCCTTGGCTGGACATAAGTATGAGTACGGGGACATGCTGGCTGCGCGAAGGGGGCGCGGCTGCATGTGCTGCACTTTAGGTGTGAGGCGCAAAGAGCGAATTGGTGCTGGCACCCAAATTTGGAACGCCCCAGCCCCCAAATTTGATTCGCTACAAGTTTGAAAGGTGATGCGCTGTACCAACGCCGCGAACTATTTTTCGATGTTGCCGTGTGAAAACTGGTTAAAGCTGTGTAAGATCGTCATTGCCGTATAGAAATTAGCATCCTCCAGGGTGACGCCCCACCTCCGCGCACCGCACCGCCATCCAAGGCGACCCAATCCCGCAGCCCTGAATCCTGCTGTCCGAGTCTGGCACCGTTTAATCGAACGCGTCTGCCCGATCCGTCTCACTTCAACGTCTGAGGTAGCGTTATGAACAGGATTTTCCGAGTTGTGTGGAATGCCAGCATGGGTATGTGGCAAGTGCGCTCCGAACTGGGCGGCGCCCATGGCAAAGCAAGGCGTTCGCGTACCGCGCGGCGCGCACTGGCCGCTGCGAGCCTGTCGCTGGCGGGCGCCGCGGCGCTGGCGGCGGACTTGCCGACCGGCGGCGTGGTCGTCGCAGGCCAGGGGCACATCAGCCAGCAAGGCAACTCGATGACGATCAACCAGGCCGGCGCCCGTATGGCAATCGACTGGAAGTCGTTCTCCATCGGCAAAGGGAATACGGTCAACTTCGTGCAGCCCTCCTCCACGTCCGTCGCCTTGAACCGCGTTACCGGCAGTGACGTGTCGCAAATCCAGGGCGCACTCAAGGCGAATGGCCAGGTCTTCCTGCTGAATCCGAACGGCGTCCTGTTCTCGCAGACGGCTCAAGTAAGCGTTGGCGGCCTGCTGGCCTCCACCCTGGATATGAGCAACCAGGACTTCATGTCCGGCAACTACAAGTTGCAAGGCGCCAGCGCCAACGCAGTCATCAACCAGGGCAATATCAAGGCCGTGAACGGCGGGACGGTGGCACTGGTGGCCGCCCATGTCAGCAATGTCGGCGAGATTTCCGCAGAGCGCGGCAATGTGCTGCTGGGCGCCGGCAGCGAAGTACTGCTGGACCTGGGCGGCCCGATCAAGCTGCAAGTCCGGAAAGGCGCGGTGGACGCGCTGGTCGAGAACGGCGGCGCCATCCGTGCCGACGGCGGCAATGTGCTGATGACGGCGAAAGCGGCCGGCGACCTGATCAGTACCGTCATCAACAACGATGGCCTGGTGCAGACGCGCACGCTGGCCACCGGCGAGCAAGGCCAGATCCTGCTGCTGGGCGATATGGAAAACGGCCGCATCGACATCGCAGGGAAGCTCGATGCGAGCGCGCCTGAAGGCGGCAACGGCGGCTTCATCGAAACTTCGGCGGCGCATGTGGCGACTTCGCGTGCCGTGCAAATCGATGCCAGCGCCGCACAGGGCCACGGCGGTCATTGGCTGATCGATCCTTACAACTATACGATCGATGCCAGCGCGGCGAACAATATCGTCAACGCCCTGAACGTCGGCACCAGCGTTACCGTCACGACGCAGTCCAATCTCTCCAGCTACGGCAGCACGGGTTCCGGTAGCGGCGACATCACCGTCGCCAGCGCAATCAGCAAGACCCTTGGCGGCGACGCCACGCTCACCTTGCGCGCCGACCGCAATATCGTGGTGAATAGCGATATCAGCTCGACCTCGGGCAAACTCGGCCTGACCCTGAGCGCGGCCAACGCTGCCAATGCAACATTGGGCGGCATCGACATCAATGCCAATCTCACGACCAATGGCGGCAACATCATGGTCGGCAGCAGCGCCGGTACCCAGGCTAATGGCTTTGGCTATGCCCTCAACTCAAGCTCCGGCACTGCTGCAGTTGTGGTGGAGCGCGCCAAATCCATCCAGTCCGGCGGCGGCAATATCGTCATCAACGGCAAGTCGCTGGTCGGTTCCAACAACGGCAGCTATTCAGGCGTTACCGGCGGTGTCTACATCATGTCGAACGCCACCATCAACTCCGGCAGCGGCAACCTGTTCATCACCGGTGTCAGCACGGCCGGCAACAAGACCTTCGGTGTCGCGTTTGAGGGCAACTCCAACACTGTCACCACGATCGGCAATTCGGCTGGCGGCGGCATGCTGCTGAACGCCGTGAATACCACGCCGGGCAATACCCAGGCAGCGCTGGACCAGGGTGCAATTGGCATGGTCTCTTACGGCAACCGCGCGCGCGTGGCCTTCCAGGGAGCGTCAGTCGCCAGCTGGCTGGTATTTGTCAACGGCGCACCGCAGCTATCCGCTTACACCCAGTCGCCGCAGTTGTCGAGCTGCGCTACGCCTTATCCGAATTGCGGCACGCTGGTCATCCCAGGTTCCAATAACAGCTACCTGTACGCGACGTACCAGGCTGTCAGCATGTCGACACAGCCGATCTATGTGATCCAGAACGCTGCGGGCACCAAGACTTATGACGGCAATAACGTTGCCACCGGTTTGAGCTTCACCTCCATGGGTGGACCTGGCGGCTTCTCCGTTTCCGCCCTTACGCCCTCGATCGCCTACACTACCAGCAGCAAGAACGTCGGCTCTTACGCAAGCCTAAACGCAGACGCAGCCAATCCGACCAGCTACACCAGCGGTGGTACCACTTATGCCGTGGGCTATTTCAACACCGGCAGCTACACCATTACGCCGAAGACCCTGACCCCTACCGCTTCCAGCAAGGTGTACGACGGCTCCACGGCGGCAGCCGTTTCCGCCAGCGGCGTGGTGGCCGGCGATGCCGTAAGCCTGAGCGGCACCGGTGCCTTTGGGAGCAAGAACGTTGGCAACTATACGGTCGATATCAGCAACATCACGCTTGGTGGCATTGATGCAGGCAATTACACGCTGGCCAGTACCTCGGCCAGTGCCTCCGCCAGCATTACGCCGCGCGCCGTCACGGTCGCTGCGACGAAGACCTACGACGGCAGCGCCGATATGGGCGGTTACGTCACGCTGGGCAACCTGGTGTCCGGCGAGAGCTTGAACTACACCGGCGCCACCGCGAACAGCGCCAATGTCAACGGGGCGAGCTACCTCAACGCCATCACGCTGACCAACGGCAGCAATGGCCTGGCTTCGAACTACTCCCTGCCCGGACTGGCCTCGGCCAGTGCGGATAACACCGCATCCATTGCCGCCAAAGCCTTGACCCTGACGGGAGTTGCAGCGTCAGGCAAGACCTACGACGGCAATACTTCGGCAACGCTGAACGGCGGTGCATTGACCGGCCTGGTTGGCAGTGAGACCCTGAATTTCTCCGGCTTGGCCGGCGTGTTTGGGGACAAGAACGTCGGTGTTGCGAAATCGGTGACTGTCAGCGGCGTGGTACTGTCCGACGGCACCGGTCTTGCCTCGAACTACACCATCACCAATCCTTCCGGCGTAACGGGTTCGATCACGGCGCGTGCTACGACGGTGTCCGGCATCACCGCCGCCGGCAAGACCTATGACGGCACGACCGTCGCAGCGCTCGACACGGGCAACGCGGCATTCTCCAACCTGGTTGCCGGCGAGTCGATCAACCTTTCCGCAACCGGCGCGTTTGCCGACGCGAATGCCGGCAGCGGCAAAACGGTCAACATCACCAGCAACTACGGCGGCGACTATGCCGGGAACTACGTCATCACCGGCCAGGCCGGCACGACCGCATCCATCGCACGCAAGGCCCTGGCGATTGTCGGAATGTCCGTCTCGGACAAGACTTACGACGGGACGACTGGCGCAACTTTGGCAGGCGGCTCGCTCAGCGGCCTGGTTGGCGCCGAGACCCTGGGCTTCTCCGGTCAAACCGGAGCCTTTGCCGATCGTCATGCTGCCAGCGGCAAGGCAGTTTCGGTGAGCGGCATCGTACTGGCTGACGGTACTGGCATGGCATCCAACTACCAGTTGGCAATGCCGACCGGCTTGGCCGCCTCGATCACGGCACGTGCCACCACGGTGTCGGGCATCACCGCTGCGGCCAAAACTTATGATGGCACGACCTCGGCGCAGCTCGACACCAGCAAAGCCGCTTTCTCCAACCTGGTCAGCGGCGAATCGATCGGCTTGACGGCGACCGGCGCCTTCTCGGATGCGAATGCGGGCAGCGGCAAGACTGTGAACATCACCAGTGCCTACGGTGGCGAATACGCCGGCAATTACATCATCACTGGCCAGGCGACTACCACCGCGACCATCGCACGGAAGGCTTTGACAATCGTTGGCATGTCCGCGGCCGACAGGACGTATGACGGCACCACCGGCGCTACCCTGGTTGGCGGTTCCCTGAGTGGCCTTGTCGGTTCGGAAAGCCTGAATTTCTCCGGTCAAACCGGCACCTTTGCGGATCGCAATGCGGGCAGTAACAAAGCGGTTTCCGTCAACGGCATCGTTCTGGCCGACGGTACTGGCCTGGCGTCGAACTATCAGCTGACCATGCCGGGCGGGATCACGGCTTCGGTCTTCGCGAAAGCACTGACGGTGGGCGGCCTGGTCGCGGCAGATAAAGTTGAAGATGGCAACACCGTTGCTGCGCTCACTTCCGCTGGTTCCCTGGCGGGCGTGGTAAGCGGCGATGATGTGCAGATCGACAGCAGCACCGCCACTGCGCAGTTCGCGCAAGCGGCCCCAGGGACCGCGCTCGGCGTCAATGTGGCCGGGCTCGCGCTGGCGGGCAGCGATGCGGGTAACTACAGCTTCACTGGCAATGGCGCGACGACAGCCAGTATTACCGCTGCGCTGGTGTCGACGCCGGTGTCGGTCCCGAATCCAGTACCGGTGCCGGAGCCAACGCCTGTTCCTGAGCCGGAGCCAATTCCGGCGCCGGTCGCGATACCTGTACCGCCAGTTGAGCCGGTAGCGGTGCCCATTCCGCAACCGGTACCAGAACCGGCTCCAGTTCCGGTTCCAGTGCAAGTTCCCGTGCCAGCAGAGACCCCGGCTCCGACGCCGACGCCAGTTCCGGCCCCGGCTCCGGCCCCAGCGCCAGTGCCGGCCCCTGCCTCCGCTCCGGTGCCTGTGCCTGAGGCGATTTCAGCACCAGCGCCAGCGCCTGCACCTGCACCGGTAGTTGCTGCTGTACCGGTTAGCGTGCCCGCAAGTGAACCGGCTCCGGTGGTGACGCCAGCACCAGTCGCGATACCTGAATCTTCGCCGGTTGCCACTCCGGTCCCGGAACCGGTCGCTGCGATCGTTCCGCCTTCTGCTCCCGCCGTAACGCCAGTGCCGGCGCCGGCTCCCGAGCCGCTCCCGGTAGCCGCAGTGCACTCGCCGGCGACGCCTGACGCGAGGACTGCTATCGCTGCGCAGGCCGCCAGCCCTGTCATCGTGGGTGGTGCAACGCCGGCCTTGCCGTCACTTAGCGTCGGCGGCTTGAACTATACCGACGTAAGCGACTCGGGTGGCGTGCAATCCGGTTCCAGCAACCGAGACAATATGCCGGCAACGCAAAGCCTCACCGCCGGCCGTGACGTCAAGTTCCTGAGCGTCTTTGTGGTTTCCGGCGGCATCCAGATGCCTTCGGCTGCCGCAACCAACGAAGGAAATACAACCAGCGACCAAAAGTAACGATAGAATGGTGTTGCCAATCAGACAGCGTTGAAAGCCGACATGAGACCAGCTAACACCATTCTGACTATCGCCATCTTTTACGCCTCGGCCGAGGCAGCCCTTGCGCAGCAAGGCGCACAATCTTTACAGGAAAACGGGCAACGGGAATTGCGGGAGCCGGCTCCCGCCCCGCCCCTTCCTTTACCGCCCCCACCTCCTCCGGCCACGGTACCACCTGGCGGTTTGACAGTGACCTTGAAACAGGTGACTGTCACCGGCAATACCCTGTTACCGCAGGATGAACTCCTGCGCGAACTGGGCCCTGTAGTGGGCAAGACGTACGACTTCGCCGGATTGAGCGCCCTGGCCGACAAGCTTTCAGCTTACTATCGCGCTGTAGGCTATCCGTTCGCGCGGGCCTACCTGCCGCAGCAGGACCTGCAGCAAGGAACGCTGCGCATTGAAGTACTGGAAGGCCGCTATGGCACAGTCACTACCAATGGCGACTCCTCATTAAGCCCCGCCGCGCAACGCTTCCTGTCGCCGCTCAAGCCAGGCAGCGTTATTGAGAGCCATGAACTGGAACGCGTCACGCTGATACTCGATGACCAGCCGGGCGTGCGCAGCACTCCTGTCGTCCGTCCCGGCAAGGAAGTCGGCACCGGCGACCTGACCATTGGGGTACAGCGCGATCATCGCTATGCCGGTGAAATCGGCATCGACAACAACGGCACCCGCTACACAGGCCGCACTCGCGCGCACGCCAGCCTGGACGTCGACAGCCCATTCACGCTCGGCGACCAGATTTCCCTGCAAGGCATGTATACCAACGAACAGATGTGGTTCGGCTCCGCTGCCTACGCCTTGCCCCTGGGAGCAACCGGACTGCGCGGCCGCATCGGCTACAGCCGCTCCTACTATGCGCTGGCGGACAGCTTCGCCGCATTGAACGCGACCGGCACGGCAAACGTCAGCAGCGCGGGCCTGAGCTACCCGCTGGTGCGGTCACAGCGCCGCAACATCACCTTGTCGGCAACCCTTGAACACAAGCGCCTGCGCGACCGGCAAGGCGCCACCGACAGCAGCAGCGACAAATCCAGCAACAGCGTGCCGATCGCCGTCAATTTCGATGTGCGCGACAACCTGCTGCGCGGAGGCGTGACCTACGGCGCGCTCTCCTGGACTCCGGGCCGGCTCAATCTCGACGGCGCAATGCTGGAGGTCGATGCGACCACGGCTCGCAGCGCCGGCCATTTCTCGAAACTGAACCTCGATCTCGCCCGTATCCAATCGGTGGCCGAGCATGTCGACGTATATGGACGTGTCTCGGCCCAATGGGCCAGCAAGAACCTGGACTCATCGCAGAAGTTCGGGCTCGGCGGCCGGAATGGCGTGCGTGCCTACCCGGGCGGTGAAGGATACGGTGATGCCGGCGCGCTGCTGCAACTCGAGCTGCGCTACGCCGTGGGCGCTTTGATGCCCTACCTGTTTTATGATGCGGGCCGCATTACCGCCAACCGCGAACCCTGGACCGGTGACAGCAACCATCGCACGCTCGCCGGTGCGGGCATCGGCCTGCGTTACGACAATCGCGCCTTCAACGCCTCCCTTATCGCGGCCTGGCGCACACGCGGTGGCGAACCTCGTTCGGAGCCACGCAACAGCCAGCCGATGGCATGGCTGAACGCAGGCTATCGCTTCTGAGCCTGGGATGCGCGCGCCGCCTGGCGGCGCGTGGTGTTAACCTGCCTGTGCCTTCAGCCAGCACAGGGCTTGTGCCATGCAACCCGCTACGATCACGCCGTTTCATAAGCAGCAGCCGAAGTCTGTCTTCATCATTGACGACAACCCGATGATGCGCTCGATGCTGCGCCTGGGCGCCAACGAGGCCGAACTGGCGGTGCTGGGCGAGGCAGGAACGGCCCAGTCAGGCTTGGCCCGTTGCACACAGCTGATGCCTGATATCGTGCTGCTGGACATCGGACTGCCGGATGGCGATGGCCTGGAAGTCCTGGCGCAGCTCAGGGACCAAGCGCCGGATGTGTTTGTCATCATCGTCTCGGGCCATAACGACCAGGCCGTGGTTCAGACGGCCGTTTCCCGTGGTGCAATGGGATTCATCGTCAAGCCATTCAGCATCGGTTCGATTACCGATGCGCTGATTGCCGCTAGGCGCCGGCTCGCGGCCCGGCAGTGAACCCATCCCATCTGTATCAATTTGCAATTGAATGTCGGAAACCTTTACATTCTTTCAAGCGCAAATCCCAATCGACAAGGTAAGTGACTGATAGTAAAGCAGCTTATCTGCCGGGCCCGTTTATTGCTAAACAATTTCCCGTTGTATTTATTCACTGAGCAGTATCCTCGGGAGGAATAGACGTGCGACAACACATTGCAAAAAAGCTCTTCGGCGTAGCATTGGCATTCGCTGCCATCAGCGGCACTGCGCAAGCAGTACCAGCAGGCACCATCACACCATTGATCACTTCGGGCGCCCTGCCCGATACGCCTGCAGCCCACGTGGATCCAAACACGGCCGCTTCACGCTTCTCGGGCGTAGTGTCCATCAATATCCGCTACGACGGGCTGAGCTATATCTGCTCGGGCGCCCTGGTCGGGAAACGACAGGTGGTGTCGGCCGGACATTGCGTGGATACCAATGGCAATGGCAGCCTGATTGACCTCAACAAGCCTGGCAGCGACGTGCGCGTCGTCTTCAACGCTTCCTCAACCCCTGGCGACCCGGGCCGAGCAGTGGTTACGGCTACCAAAGTCCAGATGAATCCGAACTATGCCGGCTTCGGCAACTGCCCGGCAGGCGTTCCCGGCTTCTGCGTGAACGATGACCTGGCCGTGATCACACTGGGACAGGATGCCCCGGCTTCCGCCAAGATCTACAAGCTGGCAGGCCAGCAGCTGCAGGCGAATACCCGCATCATCATGGCCGGCTACGGGACGTCAGGCGATGGCATCAACGGTTACACCATCAGCCCCGACTTCCGCATCAAGCGCACCGGCGAGAACATCGTCGATATCTTCGATGGCGATGACGAGCAAGGCTTCAATGGCCCGAATGAAGTCTGGTACGCCGACTTCGACGGCAATGGTCACGACCAGTTCTGCGAATGGGGCCTGGCGTGCTCCGCGCAGCTGCCCAATAACCGCGAGTCCGGCATCGGCGGTGGCGATTCCGGCGGCCCATCGTTCATCGAGCAATACGGCGAATTGATGCTGATCGCGACCAACACCTTCGGCGGAACTCCGGATGGCCTGGTTGACGGCGCGTTCGGCACCTACTTTGGCGGCATTGCCCTGCATAGCTACCTGGATTACCTGGCCAGGGCTACGGATGGCGCCATCCAGGTGGTGCCGGAACCAGCGGGTATGCTGGTGTTTGCGCTGGGCCTGTTGGCGCTGGCAGGCGCGCGCCGCCGAAACCAGCGGCACTGACCGCATCAAAGGGCGGGTTGTATCGCGTTCCTGAGCGCTGCAGCCGCCCTTTCCCTCGATGAACGTTTGCGCCACCAGATCACTACCCCGGTTACGCTCAGCATCGCCACCACGATTCCCATCGCAGAAATCAGGACACGCCCTGGCAATCCCAGGATACGGCCGGAATGCAGGGGGAATTGCGCCTGCACGAAGATGTCCGCCGCTGTCCCTTTCCATGGTTGGCGCTCGCCAAGCAGGCGGCCGTCAATGCCATCGTAGTAAAGTACGGCCGGACCGACACCGCCGGCGCCATGGTCCTCGCCAGGCTTGAAGAAACTTACGCCATAGATGCCGTAGGCCTGTGAGTAGAACACGCCGCCGGCCGGCTCCTGCCATTCACGGCGACGCGCTTCCCCCGCAGCTTGCTGCAGGATCTTTTCATAGCCGACCTGGGCCAGGATCGGGTTTTGCAAGTCGCGCGGTATGCGGGTGTCGAATGGCGTTGGCGTCACTTCCGACACGGTCTTCATGACCGGATAAAAGACTTCGCGGTACAGGTTCAATGAGAACGCGGTGAACGCCAGGATGAACAGCAGGCCCCACGTCCACAGGCTGAATGCGCGGTGCAGGTCGAAATTGAGCTTGGCGCTGCCGCCGCTCCAACGTACTTTCCATGCCGGCTTCCAGCGCTGCCACCAGCTGCGCGCGGGGGCCGTGCGGGCGCGTACCGGCAGCGTGAGGTAGAACCCGACAAAGCTGTCGACCACCCACACCATGGCAATCACGCCCATCAGCCAAATTCCCCAGCGGTCGATGCCCCACATCTCGGGGATGTGCAGCGAGTAATGCAGCCGATAGAGAAAGGACACCAGCGTCTCCTTGCTGATCGGCCATACCGCGCCCCACTCGCGCTTGCCAAGTTCGGCGCCGCTGACAGGATCGACAAAGACCTGGTTGAAGCCCGTGGCGTCCACGCCGAAGCCGAGCGATTTCCCCTGCCCTGCATGCAGTGGGATGTATGAAACCTTCCCTTCGGGGTGGCGTTGTTCGATCTGGCGCGCCAGGTCCAGCGAAGACTGGGGCTGGCCGGGCGTATGCGCTTCCATCAGATGGGGATTGAGCAGGTCGTCCAGCTCATGATCCCATGAAATTACAGCGCCCGTCAGGCCGCTGACGAACAGGAAGGCTGCCGTCAGCAGGCCGAGGTAGCGGTGTACCAGCGTCCAGGTTGCGCGCATGTCAGCCCCTATTTTAGAAATGGTACTTCAGGCTTGCCGAAACACTGCGCGGGGCTGCGTAAGTGATGGCGCCATAGGCTGCGAACATGCCGAAGTGCTTCTTGTCGAACAGGTTGTTCACGTTGACCTGTGCCGACAGCTGTTTCGAAATGTCGTAGCGCGCCATCAGGCTGGCGAGGGCGAAGGAATCCTGTTCTATCAAGCCATTGCTGCCCGCCGGCGCGGCCGGGTCAAGCGTATAAGTGCGGCTTTCCCAATTCACGCCGCCGCCAACGGTGAACGCATCGAGGCGGTAAGTTGTGAAGACGCGGAGCAGCTTGCGCGGATAGACGCTGTTGATGTCGGCCCCAGCCGCATCCTTCGCCTTGAACTGGGAATAGCCAGCAGTGGCATTCCAGCCGCGCGCGAGTTCACCCGACAACTCGAATTCAAAACCATCGCTTTTGGCGCCATTCGCCGCGCGGTAGTAAGCTTCCGACACCAACGGGCCGGAGCCATCGCGGTCGACCAGGCCAGCCTCCTGGGCAAGCTTGTCCTGCTTGATCTTGAAGACGGCAAGCGACGCCTGCAACCGGCCGTCCAGGAATTCGCCTTTGATGCCGGTTTCATAGCTCTTGCCGACCACCGGATCGAGGATATTGCCGGCCAGGTCCTTGCGGTTCTGTGGCTGGAAAATGTCCGTATAGCTGGCATATGCGGAAAGATTCTCGGTGAGGTCGTACACCACGCCGGCGTATGGGGTCAGCTGGTGATCGTGCTTCAACTGGTAGGACGGGCTCCACGCGCCTACGCCAGTCTTGTCGTAGTTGGTAACGCGGGCACCGATAATCGCCTTCAATGGATCGGTGATCGAGAAGCGCGCAACGCCGTACAACGCTTCCTGCCTGGTCACGCTGCTTTCGTAGAAGGTCGGCGCGCCCCACGCTGGCTCGGGATAAGCCGCGCCATTCCAGGTGTTGAAATTCCCGACCGGCGGATAGCCGGCGCCGTAATCGGCCGCCCGGCTATCGGCATTGAACTCCTGCTTGGAGTGCATGTAGCCGAACGCCGCTTCATGCTTGCGGCCCGCGAATTCGAATGGGCCGCTGCCGTGCAGGCTGAAGTCGTCCTGTTTGGTGTGCGTGATGTAGGAACCGGCGAAAGCGCTTACGCCCAGGCCTGTCAAATGGTCCGGCACGCCGGACAGGTAGAGCAGCGCGGAATCGGCTTTGCGGTCGCCGTGGCTGAAGCTTGCGCGCAGTTTCCAGCCGTTGTCAAAGCCGTGTTCAAGATTGGCAAACGCGTTCCCGTATTGGGTTTCCCAACGGGTCCAGTCGGCGGCCGAAGTCTTGGAGACATCCCAATTTGTCTTGCTGCCATCCGTGTACCAGTATGGCAGGCCGCCCCACATCGGGCCTTTCGGATCGTTCTCCTGGCGGCTGTAGCCGGCCGACAGCACCGTACGCGGAGTCAAGTCGGCTTCCACAGTGCCGTAGAAAGTGTGGCTCTTGCTCTTCAGCAGATCCACCCAGCTGTCGGCGCGTTGGTATTCACCGGCCACGCGGGCGCGCACGGTACCGCTAGCATTCAGGCCGCTCGAGACGTCGACCAGGCCGCGACGCTCGTTCCAGCGGCCGATGCCGATTTCCGCGCTGCCGGTCAGCTCCTTGCTGGTCGCGCGTTTGCGGACCAGGTTGATGGCAGCGGAAGGATTGCCGGCGCCTGTCATCAGGCCGGTAGCGCCGCGCACTACTTCTACACGGTCGTAAATGGCCAGGCTGCCTGCTACTTCGCCCGAACTCCAGGGCTGGTCCCAGGTGGTCGGCACACCGTCGATCTGCAGGTTGTCGATATCGAAGCCGCGCGCGGTAAAGCCGGCGCGGTGGGTTTCGTACTGATTGACCGAGACGCCGGTTACGTTGTTGACGACGTCGGTGACGGTTTCCAGGGCCTGGTCCTCAATGCGCTGCTGCGTCACCACGGACACCGACTGCGGTGTGTCGCGCAGCGAGATGTTCAGGGGCGTGGCGGCCTTGCTCCGCCCTGCGGTGTAAGAATCCTGCTTTTGCGCGGTCACCTGGATTTGCGGCATGACCGCCGCTTCCTCTGCCAACGCCACCAGGGGAAACGCCAGCCCAAGCAAACCCACCAACTTCTTCTTATCCATCGTTACCTCAGCTAATTAAACGAGTATTAGCTGGCGACAGGCTGGCTTTTATACGAAAACGCAAATGATAACCATTCTCATCTGAAAGTCAACACTTGCTTATGCAAGTTACTGGATTAGAGTGAAATTGACCCAGATCATGCCGCTGGATTGCGCGAAAGCCTAGACTTTTTCCCATCTATCCATCTCGGAGGCTGCCATGGGGTACAAGACCGTTGTCGTGCACGTCAATAGCTCCAGCGAGACCGAGCGCAGGGTGCGGCTCGCTTCCCAGATCGTCCGCATGTCTAAGGGCCGCCTGGTCGGCGCGGCCATGAGCGGGATCTCGCGTTTCCTGTATGCAGACCATGCCACCGCGATGGGCGTCAGCCTGGCTGCGCAATGCATCGACGAAGCGCGCGAACACGCCCGGGACAACCTGCGGCGGTTCGAGTCGCAGTGCCAGATGCTGGACCTGCAGTCATTTGAATCCCGCCTGCTCGACGACCAGGCCGCCGACGGCCTTGTTTTGCAATCGCGCTACAGCGACCTTGTGGTGCTGGGCCAGGTCAACCCCGACGATCCGGTTTCACCCCTGGAGGAAGAAACGCCGGAATATGTAGCCATGAACTCGGCGCGGCCGGTCCTTGTGGTGCCTTATGCAGGCCATTTCGAAGCGCCCTTTAAACGTGTTCTCGTGGCTTGGGACGGCAGCATGGAAGCCACCCGCGCCATTACAGCGGCCCTTCCGCTGCTGGAACAGGCGGGCAAGGTCACGCTGGCAGTGTTCAACGCCGGCCGCGAGCCGGACGCCCACGGCAGCGAACCCGGTGCGGACATGGCGCTCTACCTGGCACGCCATGGCATCAAAGTCGAAGTTTCCTCGCAGGTGACGGCCATCGACATTGGCTCGGCCCTCCTTTCATTTGCCGCCGATACCGACGCCGACCTGCTGGTCATGGGATGTTACGGCCATAGCCGCTTCCGCGAGATCATGCTTGGCGGAGCGTCGCGCACGGTACTGCAAAGCATGACGCTTCCTGTATTGATGGCGCATTAGGTCTATACTGGCCTGCATGCCAAATCCATTTGCCAATGTCGCCGCCGCATGGCTGGCGCATCCCCTGGAAATGGCCCGGGCGTGGCAGGAGCTTGCCACGGTCGCCTGGGCTACCGGCATGCCTGCGCGGTTGGCTGAAGCCGCGGAAGGCGATGACCGCTTCAGCGACGACGCCTGGCACGACAACCCGTTCTTCCATGGCCTGATGCAGCAATACCTCGGTTTCACGCGCGCGCTGGAAAGGCAGGTCTATGACACGCCTGGCGTGGAAGAAAGCGAAGCCCATAGCGCTGCCTTCTGGCTGCGCCACTGGTGCAACGCTATCGCGCCAAGCAACTTCCCGTTGACGAATCCTGTGGTATTGCGGCGCGCGTTCGACAGCGGCGGCGCCAGCCTGAAGCATGGATTCGAGGAGTGGCTGCGCGACTTGCTCGCCGGCGACTTGCGCATGGTCGATCCGGCGCAATTCAAGCTTGGATGCGACCTGGCGGCGACACCGGGCCGCGTCGTCATGCGCAACCAGATCATGGAGTTGATCCAGTACACGCCGACCCGCCCGGAAGTGCGTGCGATGCCGCTGGTCCTGGTGCCTCCGTGGATCAACAAGTACTACATCCTCGACCTCACCGCCCAGCAAAGCATGGTGCGCCACCTTGTCGAACAGGGCTTCGACGTCTTTGTCATCAGTTGGAAGAACCCGCGCGCCAATTTGCAGGATGTGAGTTTCGAAGACCACCTGTTTGACGGCATTCTCGCAGCAATCGAAGCAGCGCGTGCCATCGCAGGTGTGCCGCAGGTACATGCGGTTGGCTACTGCATCGGCGGCACCGCCCTGTCGGCGCTGATGGCGTGGCTTAACCGCCGCCACCGTGCCGCCCGCGACATTCCTGTCGCCCATTGGACCCTGCTGGCCACATTGACCGATTTTTCGAAGCCTGGAGATATCGCCAGCTTCATCAACGACGAAAGCGTGGCGTTGCTCGATACGTTGATGGCGCGCCAGGGCTTTCTCGATTCGCAGCAGATTGGCTGGAGCTTTCGCATGCTGCGCCCGAACACGCAAATCTGGCGCTATGTCGTCCATAAATACCTGCTCGGCGAACCCGCTCCCGCCCTGGCGCCTTTGGCCTGGAACGCGGACGGCACGCGCCAACCGCGCGCCACGCACAGCTTCTGCCTGCGCGAACTGTACCAGGCCAACAAGCTGGCACACGCCGATGCGCTGGAGATCCGCGGCCAGAAACTGGACCTGGGCCGGATCCGGCAGCCCTTGTATTCCGTGGGCGCGGTGGCCGACCACATTACGCCCTGGCGCAGCACCTACCGCAGCGCGGCGCTGGTCGGCGCGCCGGTGCACTACGTCCTGACGGCCTCCGGCCATATCCTCGGCATCATCAATCCGCCTGGAGGCAGCGCCAAGCAGCAGTTCTGGTCGGCGCCCCTGATCGCGGGCCGCGACGCCAAGGACTGGCTGGCGGTGCAGTCGCCAACGCCAGGCTCCTGGTGGCAGGACTGGACTGCCTGGCTGCATACCCGTTGCGGCGAGTGGCGCGTTCCAGCGCCAGGCGCCCATCCCGACTTTGCCTGGCTGTGCGACGCGCCTGGAAACTACGTGCGGGAGCGTTGATCCTGGGCTTATAATTTCGGCCATGAATAATGAGCAGAAACAATTTCGCCGCCGGCTGGCCATGCTTGGCGTGATATCCCTTCTAGGCTTTGCCGCCCTGGCCGGCCGTGTCATCTGGCTGCAGGCCCTCCAATGATTGCTGATGCTTCGCTGTGGCGCCGCCTACGGCCGGCGCTGGCTGTCGACGCGCCTTTGGCTGCGATCCTCGGCCTGCTGCTGGCGGCCGGCCTGGTAACGCTGTACTCCGCATCGGCCGACTTCCCCGGCCGCTTTGGGCTTCAGCTGCGTAACGTGCTGATGGCGCTGGCCCTGATGTGGACCGTCGCGAACATCCCTCCGCCGGTACTGATGCGGCACGCGGTGACCCTGTATTCCCTTGGCGTGGCCTTGCTGGTGGCAGTATTCCTGTTCGGGGTGACGAAGAAGGGATCGACCCGTTGGCTCAACGTGGGCCACGACTTCCAGCCATCCGAGATGATGAAGATCGCCATGCCGATGATGCTGGCCTGGTTCTTCCACCGTTTCGACGGCGCCAAAGGCTGGCAAGTGTTCTTCGCCGCCGCCGTGTTGTTGGCCATCCCCGTCGGGCTGATCGCGAAACAGCCCGATTTCGGCACGGCGATGCTGGTACTGGCAGCGGGCTTCTATGTGATCGTGCTCGCCGGCCTGTCGTGGAAAGCGCTGGCCGCCCTGGCCGCATGCGGCCTGGCGGCAGTACCAGTGGTATGGCAACTGCTGCACGACTTCCAGCGCCAACGCGTGCTGACCTTCCTTGACCCCGATGCCGACCCGGCGGGCAAAGGCTTCCAGATCACGCAGGCCAAGATCGCAATCGGATCCGGCGGCATGGCGGGCCGCGGTTGGATGGATGGCACCCAGGGCCACCTCGGTTTCATACCCGAGCGCTCCACCGACTTCATTTTCTCGGTATTCGCGGAAGAATTCGGCCTGTTTGGCGGTATCGCGCTGCTCGTGATGTACGCCTTGCTGGTCTGGCGCGGACTGCAGATATCGGCGGGCGCGGTGACACCTTTCTCGCGCCTGCTCGGCGGCGCGATCACCATGATCCTGTTCACTTATGCCTTCATCAATATCGGCATGGTCAGCGGCCTGGTGCCGGTGGTCGGCGTTCCCCTGCCCTTTTTCAGCTACGGCGGCACGGCCCTGGTGACGCTCGGCGTCGGATGCGGCATCCTGATGGCGATCCGCCGCCAAAGTCTGGCCTGACCGTGTTACAACTGTCCAAAATGGGACAATTCGGGCGCAGGTTGTTCAGGGCGTAACGGAACCGTTGTTGAAATGGCGACACGCTAGCGATTTCGGTTGAACTGGCGCTGCCTCCCCGTCAAGATTGGAGCACCCCAACCACAACCGGACGGAGAGACGAATGAACTTGAAACACCTTGGCGCTTTCGCACTCGCAGCTTCCTTCAGCCTGGGCGCCTACGCGGCCGACGGCCTGACGGCCAGCATCAGCATGGACAAGCGCGCACTGGGCCCGCGCGACGACGTGGTCGTGCACGTCACCTTGACCAATACTTCGTCGGTGCCGCAATACGTCCTGAAGTGGCATACCCCGTTTGGTGAAATCGAAGAATCCCTGTTTGACGTGACCCGCGACGGCGCCAAGGTGGCGTACGAAGGCATGCACGTCAAGCGCGCGGCGCCGACTGCCGCCGACTACTATGTGATCCAGCCTGGCAAGTCGCACAAGGTCACGGTGGAACTGTCGCAGATGTATAACATGAGCATCTCGGGTGACTACACGGTCCGCTACAGCACCAAGTCGCCCAAGCTGTTCAGCAATATCGACCCGATGGGCAAGGCGATGGACAAGCGCCAGCCGGATACGCTGCAGTCGGATGCCTTGAGCATTTCGATCGAAGGGACGTTGCCACGTGGGACTCTCGCGAAGGCCCCGGTTGAGCCGGCGCCAGCTGCCGCAGGCCTGTCCTTCAGCAAGTGCACGACTTCGCAGCAGTCCACCATTACCTCCGCGGTATCGGCTGCGCAAAGCATGGCCAACGATGCCAACGCTTACCTCGGTGCCAACAAGACCGGTTCGCGCTACACGAAATGGTTCGGCACCTACACTTCGTCGCGCTATTCGACCGTGAAGTCCCATTTCACGGCCATCAAGGATGCGTTCGACAACAAGCCGGTCACCGTCGATTGCGGCTGCAAGAAAACCTATTACGCCTACGTGTACCCAACCCAGCCGTACAAGATCTACGTGTGCAAAGCTTTCTGGAGCGCACCGATGACGGGCACCGATTCCAAAGGCGGCACCCTGGTGCATGAAATGAGCCATTTCAACGTGACCGCCGGCACCGACGACCACGCATATGGCCAATCCGCTGCTGCCAGCCTGGCCATCAGCAATCCCGACCAGGCGATTGACAACGCCGACTCGCACGAATATTTCGGCGAGAACACCCCGGCGCTGCAATAAGCACCGTCCTGCCGCTCACCTGCCGGTATGCTCGAAGCGTACCGGTCCAACGGTGAGCGGTATTTCTTTCCCGTTCATCAGGTAGTGCCCGGCGTAGCTGATGGTGTACGTGTGACGGCCCGCCTTGAATCCATAGGCCAGCGCGAGATCAATGGCGTTGCTGCGCTGCGCTCCCGGTTTCATGGCCAGGTAATCTTCGTCGGTCAACGGGCCGCGCTTGACCATGATGCCCTGGTATTCGAGCAACTGTCCGGTGGCCGCGTCGCGCACGTCGAACAGCTTGCCGAACATTTCTTCCTCGGTTGCCAGCGCATGCAGCACCTTTACCGGCTGGGCCGCATGATTGGCCAGGGCGATGTGCAACACGGGATGGCCGGCAGCCTCCTTCACGGTGAACTTGACTTCCAGCATTTGCGCTTCCCCTGACAGTAGGCCAGCTGCTAGCAAGGCTGCAATATTGATTTTCACTCCAGACCTCGTTACACGTGAAACCTGCCATTAGCGGATCTGTTCCAGCGCTTCGCCCACCACTTCCAGGAAATCGTCGATGTTCAGCGGCTTGGTCAGGTAGCGGAAGAAGCCAGCCTCCAACGCAGTCTCTATATCAAGCGGCATCGCGTTGGCGGACAGCGCAATGACCGGGATCTCCCGCGTGGCGGCATCCTGCCGCAAGCGGCGTTGCGCTTCGCGGCCGCTGATGCCTGGCAGGTTCATGTCCATTAATATCACATCCGGAAGATGCTCGCGCGCCATCGCCACACCGGTGTTGCCATCGGTCGCCGACAGCAGCTCGAGGTCCAGGTGCAGCTTGACGATCTCTTCCACCAACCGCAGGTTGGCGGGGTTGTCCTCCACATACAGCAGCAATGGTTTATTGTGCCGGCCGTGCAGCAACGGCGACGCAGCTTCGCCTTCCTGGCTGTCCTGGCGCGGCAACTGCTGCGGCTCAGTAACCTCTAGTTCGACGGTAAAAGTACTGCCCTGGCAGACTGCGCTAGTGACGCCAATGGTCGCGTTCATCAGCTCGGCCAATCGTTTGCTCAGCACCAGCCCGATGCCGCTGCCTTCTTCCGAACCGCCCTCCTGTCCAAGCCGGTTGAAAGGCTGAAACAGGCTGGCCATCTGTTCAATGCTCAGCCCCGGACCGTCATCGCGCACCGCCAGCCAGGCACGTCCGGCAGCTCCGACGCCGCTGGACACCCAGACATGGCCGCCTTTGCTGTTGTACTTGACGGCATTGGACAGCAGATTGAGCACGATCTGCCTCAGCCTGATCCGGTCAGCCTTGACGCACAGACCGCGGGGTTCGGTCGGGTAGACCGTGACCTGGCGCGCGTCGGCCATGGCCTCGATCATCTTGCTGGCTTCATGTAACAGGTCATCCAGCGCCACCGGTTCAAGCGAGAGTGTCACCGCGCCAACCTCGATTTTCGCCAGGTCCAGGGTTTCATTGATCAGGTGCAGCAGGTGTTGCCCGGCCTGGACGATATTGCCGGCGAACGCGTAGCGCTGCTGCTGGGACAGCGGCAGCTTTTCGTTGTGCAGCAACTGGCCGAAGCCGAGGATCGCATTCAGCGGCGTACGCAGCTCATGCGACATGCTGGCGAGGAAGCGGTCCTTGGCCTTGCTGGCCTGCTCCAGTTCGAGCTTTTGCTCGAGCAGCTTGCGCTCGATCTGGCGCCGGCCGCTGATATCGCGGATCGCGCTCGATACCAGCAACTCGTCCTCGGTTTTCAGCGGACTGAGGCTGATCTCGACCGGGAACTCGGAACCGTCGCGGCGCATGGCGTACAGTTCGGTGCCGGCGCCCATGGCGCGCGGCTGGGCCTTGTCGAAGAAACTGCTGCGCGCCGCCGGATGGCGCCCGGCGAAACGCGCCGGGATCAGGATTTCAATCGGTTTGCCGAGCAGTTCCTGGCGCTGGTAGCCAAACAGTTGCTCGGTCTGTGTATTGACCAGCACGATCTCGCCGCGCGCATTGACGATTACCATCGGGTCCGGAGCCGACTCGAGCAGGCCGCGGAACTTCTGCTCGGCCTTCTTGCGGTCGCCAATATCGCGGATCGCGCTCATCACGATGGCGCCCTCTTCCATCTGGATCATGCTGAGGCTGATCTCAACGGGAAATTCCAGCCCGTCCTTGCGCAAGCCATACAGCTCCAGGCCCGCCCCCATGGTGCGGGTACGCGGATGGACGAAATACTGCGCACGGTGCGAGACATGACCGCCGCGGAAGCGATTGGGCAGCAACACTTCCACCGGCTTGCCCAGCAGTTCGCGCGGTTCAAAACCGAACAGGCGCTCGGCCTGGCTGTTGACCAACACGATACGGCCGGTCGAGTTGGCCATCACAATGGCATCGGGCATCGACTCCAGCAAGCCGCGATAGCGCGACTCCACCAGGCGCGCGTCGCGCAACACCTTGGCATCGGTGATGTCGTTCTGGCTGTGGATGATGTACTGGACTTCGCCCTGCGCCGTATACACCGGCTTGCATGCAGCGCCGACATAGACCGCCTGGCCATCCTTGCGGCGCCGCAGATACTCGAAATCGGCGCCGAATTCCTGGCGTACTGGATGGCCCGGCATGCCGATCAGCTCGCCCAGCCGCTGGCCACAAGCCTCTTCTGCGCTGTAACCGTAAATTTCGGTCGCGCCCCGCGTCCAGAAAATTACGGTATCGTGCGCGTCGGTGGCAATGATTCCGCCGGGAGCTTCTTCAAGGATGAACTTGCCCAGGTCACTTTGCATTTTCGGTCTCGTAGCGGACTCAGCGTAACCAATTGTAAGCGAATTCAGTCGAAAAAAAACCGCCGGCCCTTGCAGGCCAGGCGGTTGATAGCGCGGGGGTGCGCTCTTTAAATTTACCAGGAGGCTTTCAAGGTGTAGGTGCCGCTGGTCGAACCAGTGCCACCCGAGTAGTAATACACCTTGGCATACCACGTTACAGCAGTCGAGCCTGTGTTGGCGCGCGTTACAACATCAGCCTGGCCGGTGCCTTTCACACTGGATGCCAGTTCGGTGCCGGCGCTGTTATACAGCTTCAGGTCGTAGTCCGAGCTGGCATTCGGCGTCATGGTCGCGGTCAGGGTCTTGCCTGCTGGAACGGTGATGGCGAAGTAGTCGGCGTCGGTGCTGGAGCCCATGTTGGCGCTGACCGTGGTGCACGACTGGGTGACAGGATTCGCAGTGGCAATGGTGTTGTTGCTCTCCGTTTCAGTCTTGCTGATTGGCGTGCAGGCGCCGCCGCTCAGGATGTTCTGCGCCTCGAACTTGGCCTGGAAGGTGTTGGCATAGCTCAGGTCCGATGGGAACAGGGTCTTGGCGGCGTTGACGATTGCCGTTGCCATGGCAGGCATCTTGATGTTGGAGCCGAGGCCGAAGTGCGCTTCGAGGATGATCTTGTCGATGTTGGCGCGTGGCTTGCCGGCAGCGATCAGCGATACCATCGAGGAGTACAGCGGAGCCGACCACAGTTCATCGGACTGGAAGGTCACGCCGTTCTCGGTGACCGAGCTGTGCGCGCTGTAGGTCTTGCTGCTGTTGTACTTGGCGTCGGTGCGGTTCAGCATGCGGCCGGCCCAGCACGAACCGTGGCCGTCCCAGCTGAAGGCCCACTCAGGGTGGTAGACCTGGCCGTTCGGGGTGCTGTAGGAATAGGAAGCCGCCCAGTAGTCGCCGAAGCCTTCGCCCATGGCGCCGGTATCGCCGCCGGACCAGCTCGAATTGATGCTGGCCTGGATGCCGTGGCCGTATTCGTGCAGGATCACGTCGGCATCTTCGCTGTCGTTAACGCAGCCGTGGCCAAAGGCCAGGTAGCCGGTGGCGCCGGTGCCGCTGAAGTGCGAGTTGTCGTCGCCGTTGACACCGTCGGTATCGATATCCATCGAGCGCTCGAGGATGCCCTTGGTGCCGCTGAATCCCAGCGACTGCATGTAGCGCTGGCTCTGGTCGATGTGGAAGTAGACGTTGGTGTCGTCGAAGGCGTTGTTGCCGCGCTTGGCCGTCCACACACCGTTGGTGGTGGTGCTTGGCGCGGTAGCCGGCGATTCGATATTCTTGATGTTGACGTATGGGCCGGTCAGCTTGTACACGCCGGAGGTCACAGTCAGGTCGCGCAGGGTTTTGGTCGAGTAGGCTGCATCGAATGCCGAGGCGGCCGAAGTATCGGTCAGCGCGTCGTTGTTCAGGCTGGTGCGCGGATCAGGATCGAATGCGTAGCCGCTGCCATTGATGCCGGACGCAGCCATGATGGTCGGGGTGCTGCTGGCCTTCAGGGCGGTGATACTGGAGCTGGCCTTGGCAGCTTCGGTGGCAGCTTTGCGGTCCAGGGTCTGGCCCGGGGCGGCAGCGCGCGCAGCCAGGCTGCGTTCGCCGCCCTTGTTGGTGCGTGGCAGCGAGGTGCTGTACGAATCGATCACGCTGCCGTCATGGGCATTCAGGTATTGCACGAAACCGCCGGTTGGCATTTCGGCTTCGATATTGACCTTGCGCGCCAGTTGTACGCCGTCCTTGGTCGGGACCCAGACCAGGGTCGAGGAAGGCACGTTCACCAGGCTGTGCTGGACCTTCATGTACTTCCAGCCCTTGTCCAGTGCTTCGTCGTCGCTGATCTGGGCTTTGTTGTACAGTTGATTGACCGCGTCCGCGTCGACTTTGGCCGAGATATGGCGGGTTTCGTTGAAGATCTTCTGCAGGTCGCCGTTCTTGCCGATCGAGACCACGATCTGGGCACGGTCCACCGGCAGGCCGCGCAGCATTTGCTGGTAGTAGTAGTGCTTGCCCGTCAGCGATTCCTTGACCTCGACCAGCACCAGGTTGTTCAGGCTGGCAGGCAGGCCGAAGCGTGCAGCGTGAACCTTCAGCACGCCTTCCGCGGAAGCGGCCTTGGTGTTGGTAAAGACGGTCAGGTTGTCGACGGTTTTCTCGCCGGCTTGTGCCAGGCCGGCACATGCCAGCATGACCATGGAAGCAATGGTGGTTCGGGTGGTGTAGCGCATGTTGTAAATCTCTCCTGAAGCGGTTATAGATGTATTTTTTTGGATGGAACAACAAGCCCCGCCGGGCTTAGCACTCAACAGCGTGATCGGCGAGTATAACGACGAACACTTCGCTGTTTTGCGGTGATTCTTGATTAAAAATGAGTCAAGACCGCGCGCGCAACGTTAGAAGGAGTCTTCAGTGAAATTGAACATTCTGTTAATTTTTGCGGGCCTGTGCTGGCTCGGCTCCGCAACCGCCATTCCGGATGAGGAGCCGGAGGTAACGACCCAGGTGGCCGAGGTGCTGGAAGCGGTGGCCGACGGCAAGGCTGCCACCGAACGCTTCACCGAACGGGGGGCGAGCTATCTCGCCGTGCCAGGGCTGGCTGCACTGCTGAAAGGCTGCCACCGTCCGCTGGTGCTTGAGCTGCTTTCGCGAAACGTAAACGGGGAAGACCGGCTTTACGTGTACCGTGCGAAATGCCAGCCGCAGGCGTTGCGGATTGCCGTCGACTTCAACAAGGCAGCCCGCATCAACCGGCTTGAACTGGCTCCCGAGCGCTAGATTCACGCGGCGCTGGACTTGGCGTTGTGTGTGTGGTCAGATATGCATTAATCAGCCAGGAGAAGAGCATGGACGTCATTACGACAGCGGTGACGGCAGGTGCCGGCGAAGGTGGCATCAGTGCCGCCTACCAGATGCTGAAGTCCCGCCTGGCGGCCCAGTCCCCTTCGGTCGCCGATGCCATCGCCGATGTAGAGGAAGATCCCGGATCCCGCTCGCGCCAGTTTGCGCTGAGCGATGCGTTGGCTGCTGCCGGCCTGGCCGGCGACCGCTACCTGCGCGCGGCGGCGCGCAACCTCATCGATGAGGTCGATCGCCGGCGCAGCGCCAGGACCCAGCCGAAGGCCAGCCTGGACGGGGCGCCCGACCATGCAGTAATGAAAGTCTTCTTCGCCACCGATCGTGAGCTGAGCGGCGACCGCCACCCTGCCCGCCTGTTTGGGAGCGCACGCGGTCAGCTGCGTTACGGCAGCTGCGAAGTCAGTATCCCGCGTGACCACCGCATGGGGGAATTGGAATCGCCCTCCCTGCTGCGCCTGGAGTTCCGCCAGGACCCTGAGCAGCACGTGGTGTTGCTTTCGGCCGACGTGACTGAACGCGACAGCTATTTCAATGAGTTGCGGCAATCGATCGCCGCCCTCGGCACGCGCAGCGCCCTGCTCTTCATTCACGGTTACCGGACCACGTTCGAAGACGCGGCCCGGCGTACCGGCCAGCTGGCATACGACCTCGGCTTTCAAGGCGCGCCAATTTTTTACAGCTGGCCCTCGCAAGGCAAGCTCTCAGGATATATATTGGATGAAGCCAATGTGGAGTGGACCCAGGCCGACCTGGCCACCTTCCTGGCCGACGTGCTGCAGCACTCGGATGCCGAACATGTTTACCTGCTGGCGCATAGCATGGGCAACCGGGCCCTGGCGCAAGCAACGGCCAGCGTCCTGGCCGCCCGCCCGGAACTGGCGGGCCGGCTGAGGGAGGTAATCCTGGCCGCCCCTGATATCGATGCCGATGTTTTCCGTCAACAGGTATTGCCGGCCTTGACGGCGCTGCCCAATCCTTTGACGCTGTATGCTTCATCCGACGACAGCGCCTTGCGCGCTTCCAAAGCCGTGCACGGCTACGCCCGCGCCGGCGAAAGTGGTGCAGGCCTGGTAGTCGCCAAGGGCGTCGAGACGATTGACGCGAGCAAGATGGAAACCGGCTTCATTGGCCATACGTATTTTGCCGAGCAGCGCTCGGCGTTGAGCGATATGTATTACCTGATCCAGAAACACGCCAGGGCCGCCGAGCGATTCGGCTTGCAGGCGGTCGAAAGTGCGATGGGACGCCATTGGACGTTCCGCGTATAACGGAGACTGTGTCTATGAGTTATGCAAGTGCGCCGGATGAAGCAGTTTTCTGCGTCGACAAACTGCTGCAATACATGGGACAGGACGAAAAGGCCCTGGGCACCGTGGTCAAGATTGTCCGTGACGGGATCAGTCCGGGAGTCGAACCGCTCAACCTCGCGGGAGAAGCGATCCGGGATGGAAAGTTCATGGAAGCGCGGCGGATTTTGCACAACCTGCGCGGCTCGATCGGCAATCTGGGGGCAAAACGCTTCGTTGCCGCCTCGCTCGCACTGGAACTGGCCCTGCAGGAGGGCCGCATTGTTGAAATCCCGCTGTTGTTCACCGCACTTGAGGGTGAACTGAAGCTGGTGCACGACCATGCCGGTGCATGGCTCGACCAGCACGCAGGCCGCGCTGCCGCCCGCTAGCATTTGGTTACATCTGTTACCCCAGCCTGTTTTGTGCGGCGCAATAGCCGCATGTTAAGATCGGAACACTTTATTGGTTTGGCAGTATTGCGAGCCGTGCGCCTGTTTCGCCTCGCATTTCATAAAATCCTGAAAGTTGCCCAATTATTGACGTAGGGCAATTAATTGATATAATGCCATCCGTTCGGGGATAAATAGGTTATATGGAAATATTCAACAAGGCGGGAATTATCGTCACTTCTACACTGGTTATGGTCGGTATGTTGATCGCCTGCCAAGTCAAGGAAGAAGTCGAGCCGCCCGCCCCCGTGGTCGAAGCTGTTGCAAAAAAGCTGGCCGAGCACGGTGGTGCCGCCGCCGAGCGGCGCTTGCGCGAATGGGCGGAGCAAGGTTCGTCCGTTGCCGCGCGTGAATTGGGCCTTTTGTACAGCCTGGATGCTGCAAAGCACAAAGAAGGCATGCGCCTGCTTGAAAAGGCTGCCCTTGCCGGCGACGCGGTCTCTGTTGACTACCTGTCCACCCGTTATCGTTCCAGCGCCACTGTCGCCAATGCCGCCGACGGCAGCCGGGCCTGGCCGCTGTACGTGCATATGGCTAACCAGCACCAAGCCAAATAAATCCCCTCCGGATCGCTGGCTTTCTTGAGCGCGATCAACAAGCAGTTTCAAGACCTCCCTACGCTGGAATCTCCACCAGCCTGGGAGCCTTGCCATGTCTCGTCTGATTACCGTAGCGGCCGGCGTTGCCCTGGTCGCGCTGCTCGCCTGCCAGCGGGTAAGACCCGTAGCCGATGTGCTTGCCGATGCGCGCAAGGCGCACGATAGCGGTGAAGACCGGGCCGCGGTCATCCATCTCAAGAACCTGCTGCAGCAGGACCCTGGCCACGCGGCCGCGCGCCGCATGCTGGGCGAATTGCACCTGGCGCTCGGCGAAGCGGTCTCGGCCGAGAAGGAGCTGCGGCGGGCCCTGGCACTGGGCCAGCCGCGCCAGCAACTGTTGCCCCTCTTAGTCCGGGCTCTGCTGGCGCAGGGGGCCTACCAGGGCGTACTGGATGAACTGCAGGCTGAAGCGGCGAGCCCGGGCACCCTGGCCTGGCGCGGCCACGCCTTGCTTGGCTTGGGCAAGGCGGAGGATGCCGGCCAGCTTTACAGCCAGGCCCTGCACCAGGACGCCAGGCTGGCCGAAGCCCTTCTCGGCCAAGCCCGGCTCGCCTTGCTGCGCAATGATCCTGCCGCAGCAAGCGATGCGGTGGAGCGCGCCCTGGTTTCCGCGCCACGCAATACCGACGCCTTGCGCTTCCGCGGCGACCTGCTGCGCCTGCGCGGCGACCTCGATGGCGCGCTGGCCGCTTACCGCCTGATCCTTGAGCAGGACAGGAACAATGCCCAGGCTTATGCCGACCTGGCAGCGGTCCATTTGCTGGAAGGTAAACCGACACTGGCCCGGCAACAGCTCGATGCCGGACACAAGGCCCAGCCGGCCAGCCTGGTGATCGTCTATGCCCAGGGCTTGCTCGACCTCGCCGAGGGCCGGCACAAGGCCGCCCTCGAACGGGCGCAGCTGGTGTTGCGTTCGGCACCGGAGCATCTTCCCAGCATGCTGCTGGCGGCCACGGTAGAACTGGAGGCCGGTGCCACGGCCCAGGCCCGCGCCCATATCCTGCGTTATCGGCAATCCCAGTCCAAGGAACCGTTTGCCCTGCGCTTGCAGGCCCTGTGCGACCTGCGCGACGGCAAAGTGAATGATGCCCTGGCCTTGCTGGAGCCCGCGATTGCCGAGAATCCGCAGGAGATCGACCTGCTGGCGCTGGGTGGCGAGGCGGCCATGCGCGCCGGCAAACATGAACTGGCCGCGCGCTGGTTCGGCCGCGCCAGCAGCCTTGCGCCGGAATCCGGCAGCCTGCAGGCCGCAAATGGCCTGAGCCTGCTTAGCCAGGGTCAGGATGCCCGCGCGGTAGAGGCCCTGGAACGGGCCGTACGGAAGGAAGGCGCGGCCGCCTCGCGAGCCGGCGCCTTGCTCGCGATGACCTATCTGCGCAACCACAACTTCGTTAAGGCAATCGAGCAAATCCGCCTGATCGAAGCCAAGGGGGACAATCCTTCACTGCAGAACCTGAAAGGCGGGGTACTGCTGGCCAGCGGCGACCTGGCCGGGGCCCGCAAGGCATTCTCACGCTCCTTGCAGCTGGACCCGTCGCATATGCCGGCACTCGACAACCTGGCCGAACTGGACCTGCTGGAAAAGAAGGCGCCCCAGGCGCGCCAACGCTACGCCGCCGCGCTGGAACGTCACCGAAACAGCCTGCCGTTGATGATGGCGCTTGCCAGGCTGGAAGCAAAACAGGGCAATGTGCCAGCCGCGGTCGGCTGGCTGGAACGGGCCATCGCGGCGGATCCCGATGCGCCGGCACCCGCGCAGGCGCTGGCGGCCCTGTATCTGCGCAACGGACAAGCCGGCAAGGCGCTTCAGCAGGCCCAGCGCCTGCAGGAGCGGCACCCGAACCAGGCAGCCAGCCTGGACCTGTTGGCCCAGGCCGCGTCCGCCGCCGGGCAGCATGCGCCAGCACTGGACAGCCTGCAGAAGCTCGCCCTGTTGCGCCCGCTTGAAGCCGATATTCCACTGCGCATCTCCCGCACGGCGCTCGCCTCAGGCCAGAAGGCGCTGGCCTTGCAGGCCGTGCGCAAAGCGCTCGCGCTGGATCCTGGTCGAGAGGATGCCCTGGTGCTTGCCAGCGCGCTCTTGCTCGACAGTCGCGCATTCGCCGAGGCCCGCAAGCTGGCCCAGTCGGCGCAGCAACGGCAGGCAAGTGCCAGCCTCGGCTTCAAGCTCGAAGGCGACGCCTTGCTGGAGGAAGGCAAGAAAGCCGACGCGGTGGCGCTGTATGAACGGGCTTACGGTTTGCAGCGCAGCGGTCCGCTGGCGATTGCCCTGCACCGGGCCTTGCATGCCGCAGGCAGGGCCGAGGCCGCGGACCAGCGCATGCGCGACTGGCTTGGCCAGTTTCCCTCCGACCAGCCTACCCGCCTGTACTATGCCAGTCATTTGCTGCAGCAATCGCAGTTTTCAGCCGCCCGGCGCGAATACGAAACCATCCTGCAGCGCGACCCCGATAATGTGCTGGCCTTGAATGACCTGGCCTGGGCCCTGCTGCAAGCCAGGGAGGGCGATGCCCTGCAGCCGGCCGAGCGGGCTTACCGGCTCGCTCCCGGCAACCCCGCGGTGGCAGACACCCTCGCCTGGATCCTGGCTGAGCGGGGAAAACCGGCACGCGCCCTGCCCTTGCTGAAAAAAGCCCTGGAAACGGCACCGGCAGCCAGCGATATCCGGCTGCATTACGCCCACGCCCTGTTCCGCAATGGCGACAAACGCGCGGCGCGCAGCCAGTGCGAACAATTGTTGGCCGACCAGGGCTTTACGCGCCGGGCCGAAGTCGAAAGCCTGCTGGCCAAGCTGTGAGCTGTCGGCACTCTTTACGCGGTCGCCAGGCTGCCCTTGGGCGGTTGCTGGCGCAATCCTTGCAATATGGTTCATATCCAACACTGGGAGCACACCATGTTCAAGCGCGTACTTTACAAGGGCGCCGCCTGGCTTGCGGCCATGGCAGCCGTCGGGACTGCCGCAGGCACGCCGCTCGCCCCGTTTGTGCTGCATTCAGCGGGCGCCGTCGAAATCAAGTTCAGCGGCTACCTGGCCCGCAGTGGCGATACCGGCGGCGGGACCGGCATCCGTGAAGCCAGCTTTGGCGCCGGATACATGACCAGCATCAGCGAACTGGGCAACCCGGCCAGGCAGCTGTGGCGCAGCGGGCAGGACAACCAAAGCATTTCTTTCATGATGTATGGCGCCGGCGACGCCGCGGTGCTGCCAATCGCCGGCTCCCCAAGCCACCAGGTGCTGGGAACCGGCTGCACCCATCTCTCCTTTGGCTGCGACGGCAAGATCCACCTTGATTTCTACCTCGACAAGCTCAGCGGGGGTACCAATCCCGGCTTCGGCATCGGCGGCATCAAGGCGTCGCAGCGCAACGGCTTCAACCGGCTCGGCGGGATCACCGACGGTGCGCTCCTGATGCGCTGGGAATTCGTGCCCGGCCTGTCGAGCGCCATCGCGGGCGGAGCACCGGTCACACTGTACCAGCAACTGGGCGGCGCCACCTCGCCGTCCTCGGGCTTTGGCAGCTACCTGGCGCGCTGCGCCGGCGGTCCGGCTTGCAGCTACTTCAGCAACGGCATGCAGCAGGCCGGGGCCGACTTTTACGGCACCAACACCATGACCAGCATCCTGGCCTTGACCGCCATCGGCCAGAACGGCTGGGCGGCGCGCCTGTCCGACCCGGTGATCGCCCAGGTGACGCTGGCGCAGCCGCCGGCCAGCGCCCTGCTGCCGCTCGGTGCGGCGCTGCTCATTGTCATCCGGCGCCGGCGTCAGCGCGGCTGATAACGTCCCGGGGCGATGATGTGGCCTGGGTCAAGCGCCGCCTTGATCCGGGCCACGGTGCTCCAGTACGTGTCGTGGCCGCTGTCCAGCGCGGCCATCGATTGCGGCGCGACGCGGTAGGGAATGTATCCCGCGCCCATCAAGCGCGTGAGGCAGGCCTCATAACATCGCCTGGCACGTGCAGTTTCTTCGGCGTCTTCCTGGTCGAAGCAGATGGTCAGTACGCCTCCCAACACGCGTGCGTTGATCATGCTGAAGGTTTCGAACAGGTCGAAGCCATGCGTGGCGAACAGCGGTTCGACCAGGCTGTGCACGCGCAGCAAGTCCATCCCAAGCATCGGCAACACGGGCGCCAGCCACATCATTCCACAGCCGTCGCGCGCGGGGTTGGCGCCGCGCGGGAATCCGGGCGGCAGGCCGCCGCGGCGGCGCCAGTATGCCCCCGCCAGGAAGCGGCCGTCGGGAATGCCGCGATTCATGTTCAGCAGCGAGCGCCCAAGGTCCACCTGCGCCGCCAGCCTGCGGCCAAGCCCTCCCTGTCCCAGCAGGCGGGCCGCGGCGCTGCCCAGCGACAAGGCGCTGTCGTCGATGAAGCGCAATCGTGCCAGCTTGCCGATCGCGCCGCGCACGGCGCGCCGCGCATCGGCGATCTGGGCGGCCCGGCCGTAAAGAGCCGCCGAGACAGTCCAGGCGCCGATGCCGGCGCCCTGGCACAGGCTGGCGCGCAATGGCGCGGGCAACGGCGGCCCTTGCGGCGCCAGGGCAAGCGGGAACACCGTGCCACCCGAGAGCACGCGCAAATCATTCCCGATATGCACCACACTCGACAAGGTGCCATCCATCCGCAGCGGCCGCAGCGCATCCACCACGGCAGCGATGTCGTCGAAGCGCGCCACACTCGCCACCAGGTGGCTTACCGCTTCCGTTTGCGGCATCAGCCAGAAACCCAGGCTGGTAACGATGCCAAAGTTCGATTGCGTGAACAGGCCGTCCAGCCAGGGGCCGACGCCATAGGGATAAAGGTGGGCTGCGGCAGCACGGGCGAAATGGCTGAAGCCGGTTTCCAGGGTGTCGCCGCTGGCGAGGACGATGCGCATGCCGGCCACGTGCAGCATGCGGTTGCCATAAGGCGTGTGGCCAAAGCCGCGTTCGAGGATGTTTCCGACCAGGCTGGTATCGGGCCCGGCACCGGTGCAGTCCATCCACAAGGGCAGGCCCAGCTCGGCAAGGCGGCCTGCCAACTGGGCCTGCGTAACGCCCGGTTCGATCACCGCATAGGCTAGCTCGCGGTTCAGATCGAGGATGCGGTTCATGCCACCGAGGTCGACGATGACCTGGCCTTCGCCGCTGGGATTGGCGTCGCCGTAGCCCCAGTTGCGCCCGGTACTTAGGGGATACAAGGGCACCCTGAACTCGCTGGCGCTCCTGACCACGGCCACCACTTCCCCGTGCGACAGCGGACGCAGCACCGCGAGCGGCGCCACCGGCATGGCCGAAGTGCTGGCTGAATACGGCTCGAGCTCGCTGGCCGACGTCAGTACCCGGGCGGGGCCCAGCAGCAAGCGCCAGGCCTGCAAGGCGGTGTCGATATTCGCCATGTCAGTCCCTCCCCTCGCGCAGGCGTAGCGTGATACCGGCCTCGTCCGTCGGCGAGAAAAAGAAGGGATAGAACGAGCGCTCGTTCGGGACCGATTCCATGCGCCCGCCATACAGGCGGATCTGCTCCGTCATGTGCGCCAGGTCCAGCCGCAACAGCACGGCCGGCGCGCCGACCCGGCTGCAGTGGCGCTCCGCGGCCGCATCGCGGAAGCCCAGCATGCGCTTGTAGAAGCGCACATGGCGCGGATTGACTTCGATCACGTAGTCGGTGCAACCGTGCAGGCGGTGGGCATACACGTAGGAAATGTGGATCAGCGCGGCAAACACCCGCATATTCACATTGCGGTCAATCGCCAGCCGCGCCGGCTCGCACAGGCGCCGTCCTTGCGTGCGCAAACCGGACAGGATGTCGCCAAAGTTTTCATCTGCCGGCAGCCCGATGGCGGGGTCATCCAGGCAGAGCGACATGGTGCCGACCGTTTCGCCATGGCTGTCGGCTGCCAGCGTGATGCGGTTGGGCGCATGTGGCGCGTTGGGATCCACCTCATAGCCGCGCCAGCCATACATCTTCTGCAGAAGCACGCTGGCCGCTTCGCGCCGGCCGGCCGAATTGGCCAGCCGGATATGGAACAACTGCTGGTCGATCGCATGCAGCGGCTGCTCGCCACTGGCGTTCTCGTCAATCAACAAGGAAACAATGGTGTCGTCGTCCACGGTGCGCCCTCCTATCGAATGGGGCTTGGACGCACGGGACGGCATAAGGTTCCACCCGCGTCGGATTTCTTTTCATGGACCGGCGCCGCCGGGGCAACAACGCATGGCACGGATGCTGCTGGTACGAGCATGCCGGCAAACCCGCCGCATCCAACCGGGAGATCCACGCTATGACTACCTTCCGCAAGTCTGTTCTGGCAACTGCCGCTTTGCTGGCGGCCAGCATTGCCAGCGTACCGGCCCAGGCGTCCACCTTCGCCTCCGCCATCCTCGACATCAACAATTTCCGCCTGCTCCATTCGAACGGAACGGCCTACAGCACTTCCGACTTCACCATCCTGCAGGGCACCAACGATGCGCATGCCACGGCATCGCTGAACGGCGTCTTCAAGAACGGCACTGCTTCGATCCCGATCCTGACCGGCACCCCCAACGTGCTGCAGCAGTGCGTGGGAGGTACCTGCCCGGTGCTGGGCAACAATGATTTCACGCCCTTCCCCTACCCGGGGCCGGTGCCCGGCACCTTCGGCTATGCCGACCAGGACCTGACCGGCGCCTCGATCACCATCGGCGCCGCCCCTGCCGGCGCACATGCACGTACCCGCGCCGATGCGTCGACCGCCTTGAATGCGATCGCATCCGGCAACTCGGACGTCGGAACTTCCACCACCTTCCAGTTCACCCTTGGCGCGGCCGATACCATGACCGTGTCCTTCGACGCTTCCGCTTTCACCCAGGCCTATGTGTCGCCCGGATCCGGCCCGGATGCCAACGCCAACGCACGCCTGTCGTGGTCGATCAATATCATCGATTTGTCCACCCAGGGCAGGATCTTTGACTTTGCGCCTGACCAGTTGAATGCGTTCAGCGTACGCAGCCGAACGGATGGCAGCCCCGGCATCCTGACTTACACTTTCGCCACCGTTCCGGGCACGCCGCTCAGCAAGGTATCGCCTTTGCTGACTGCCGGCACCAGCTACCAGATCACGATCCAGCACAACACCCTGGCCAATGCCTTGCAGCAGGAATTGCCCGAGCCGGATTCGCTGGCCGTACTGGCCGCGGGGATGCTGGCCATGTCGGTCGCCCTGCGCCGCCGCAAATCCTGATCACTTCTTGACAGGCCTCAAGATCCGGGCGGGTTGTCCAGCCAGGCTGGAAACCCGTCCATATAATCCAGAGGACCGAGGCGTATCACCAGGGAGCGCAGCATGGAGCAACTTTTCAGCCAATTGCTGTCCAGCCTGAAAGGCATGTGGATGCACCGCTGGGCCGGCTTCAGCATCGCCTGGCTGCTCGTGCTGGCAGGCTGGGCCAAGGTCTATTCCCTTCCCAACGAGTACCAGAGCACGGCGCGCGTATTCGTCGACACGCAAAGCGTGCTCAAGCCGCTGATGGTCGGCATGACCAGCATGCCCAACGTCGAACAGCAGGTAGCCATCATGAGCCGGACCCTGCTCAGCCGCCCCAATATCGAACGCGTGTTGCGCATGGTCGACCTTGATGTGCGCACGGTGACGGCGCGCGAGCACGACGCGATGGTCGACGACATGCTGAAACGCATCCACATCAACGGCACCGGCACCTACGATATCTACACCATCAGCTACATGCAATCAGATCCGCGCCAGGTGCGCGATGTGGTGCAGGCGCTGCTGTCCATTTTCGTCGAGGGTAGCTTCAAAGGAAAAAAGGGCGATTCGGAAAAGGCCGTCCAGTTCATCGACGAGCAGATCAGGAACTACGAAGACCGCCTGCTGGCGGCGGAAAACCTGGTCAAGGAATTCCGTTTGAAACACAACTACCTGCTGCCGCGGGAGGGCCAGGATTATGGCGGCAAGCTGCTGACGGCCAGCGAAGCGCTGGCCAGCGCCCAACTCGAACTGGCCGAGGCGGAACAGGCGCGCAAGGCCATTGCAGCGCAATTCGGCGGCGATGAGCCCCTGCTGGCGGCCGTCGGCACCCCAGGCGACGTGTCCGAGCTGGATGCCAGGATCAGCGCCTTGAACAAGAACCTCGATGCCCTGCGGATGCAGTATACCGACCAGCATCCCGACGTTGCCGCCGCCCTGCGCCTGATCGCCCAGCTCGAGGAGAAACGTCAGCAGGAACGCCAGAAACAACCGGACCCGGGCGACACGGCCCGCCAATACAACCCCTTGTTCCAGCAGATGAAGGTGGCGCTGGCCGAAGCGGAGGCACGCGTTGCAGCGCTGCGCGCGCGCGTCGAGGCCATGCAGCGGCGCCAGTCGCATCTGCAGGAGCAACGCAATGCGGTGCCGGAACTGGAGTCCCAGCTGGGGCAGCTGACGCGCGACTACCAGGTCAACAAAGAGAACTATGAAAAACTCATCGCCCGCCGCGAGGCGGCCAAATTGTCGGGGGAATTGACAACGACCACGGAAATGATGAGCTTCAAGATCATCGATCCGCCCACCATGCCGGCGCGCCCGATCGGTCCGAACCGGGCGCTGTACTACAGCGCCGTACTGGCGGCCGGCCTGCTTGGTGGTGCAGCCACAGCCCTGGGCCTGTCGGAATTGCGTCCCACTTTCCTGAGTCCGGCCGAACTGCGCGCGAAAACCGGCTTGCGCGTGCTCGGCACCATCGGCATGAACTGGACCGACGACGAAAAGCAGCGCCACGCGCGCGACCGGCTTGGCTTCGGTGCCGGCAGCGCCTGCCTCTTGCTTGGCTATGGCGGCATGATGGTGTTTACCCTGTTCTACCAGTAAAGGAGGTAGCATGCAATTGCCGCCCAATCTGTTGGAAGTCGCCCCGCCAGCCGAGCTAGGTTATGCCGACATCAACCTGGTCCGGATGCGGCAGCGGGGCATGGTCACGCATGAAAGCGGCCGAACCTCCGTCGCCGAGGACTTCCGGATCGTCAAGCGTCACCTGCTGAACGATGCGCGCTCCACCGGCGCCGGCGCTATCCCGCATGGCAACCTGGTGGTTGTCACCAGCGCCTTGCCGGGCGAAGGAAAGACCTACTGTGCCGTCAACCTGGCAATGAGCATCTCGATGGAAAAGGATGCGCGGGCCCTGCTGGTCGATGCGGACGTGGCGCGCCCTTCGGTACTGAAGGTGCTGGGCCTGCAAGCCGAGCGGGGATTGATGAATGTGCTGCTGGATGGCAGCATCGAACTGTCCGACGTCATCCTGCGCACCAACGTGCCGTCTTTGAGCCTGCTGCCGTCAGGGCCGGCAAGCCGGCATGCGACCGAGCTCCTCGGCAGCCGCAACATGAGTCGTCTGCTGGAAGAGCTCGCCAGCCGCTATCCCGACCGCATCATCGTGTTCGACTCGCCGCCCCTGCTCCTGACGACGGAAGCGAGCGTACTGGTTTCGCAGATGGGACAGGTGGTCATGGTGGTCGAGGCCGAGACCACCACCCAGTCGGCAGTACAGGCCGCGTTGCAGCGTATCGAACATTGCCGGCACGTGAACCTGGTCTACAACAAATCGCGCGCATTCCCTGGCGCGCATTATTACGGGTATTACGAATGATCGATGCCGCAGCCATCGGCGTGCTGCTCCTGTGCGCCTATATCCTGCACAAGGTGCGCAACATGCATTTGCTGGTGCATGCGATGAAAGATGACTCGCGCCAGGAGCATGCTTCCCTTTTTCGCCAGCTTGAAGCTTTGCAGGGCTTGTATATCAGCCTGGGATTGCAGCGCGCCTTGCCCCTGACGCGCGGCTGGGCAGCTTCGCCGGACTTCCTGCAGGAACTGGCGGCGCACGCGCTCGACGAAAAGCCCCTGTGCGTGGTTGAATGCAGCAGCGGCACCTCGACACTCGTGCTGGCGCGCTGCATGCAGATCAATGGCGCCGGCAAGGTGTACAGCCTGGAACACGACCCCGCCTATGCCCGCCGCACCCGCCGCCAGCTGGAGCTGCACGGCCTGGCCGACTGGGCCTGCGTGATCGACGCCCCCCTGCTGACGCAAACCTTCGGCGACCGCCGGCAGCCCTGGTACGATTGCAGCGGCCTGGCGACCAGCCAGGCGATCGAAATGGTGGTGATCGATGGGCCGCCGCAAGCCACCAGCGAAGCCGCGCGTTATCCGGCGGGCCCGATCCTCTTCCCGCGCATGGCGCCAGGCGCGGCCATCTTCCTGGATGACGCGATGCGGCCCGGTGAACGAGCGGCGTTGCAGCGCTGGGCAGCCGAATTCCCCGAGCTCGAGATCAGTTCGCTGCCCTGCGAAAAAGGCGGCGCCATGCTGCGCTACCGTCCAAAGAGCTGAAGTTCATGCAGCAGTTGCGGGCAACAGTTCCCGGTAACAGCCGGCCACCTGGCTGGCCACCCGCTGCCAGGTAAACTGCTCCACCATCGACTGCACGCCGGTGCGCAACGGCGGCCGCGTGGCCAGGCCGATGATCGCCTCGCGCTGGCCGGCAAGGTCATTCCAGGCGACTTTGCGCAGCATGGTTTCCGAGCCATCGAGTTGCAGTGCACTGTCCTGTGTCATGACCACCGGTGTGCCGGCGGCCAAGGCCTCGAGCACCGACAGCGGAAATATCTCGCCCTGGCTTGGCAGCGCCACCACCGAGGCAGCGGCATAGGCGCTCGCCAGCAGCGGATCGTCGTGGTCCAGTGCCCCGAGCCAGCGCGTCCACGGGCTCTTCAGCACATTTTGCAGGTAGTCGTGCTCCTCACGCGCGACCGGGCCGATCATTACCAGGGGCAGCTCGCTGCCTTCCAGTGCCTGGGCCAGGTTAAGCTGGTTCTTGTAGGACGAGACCGTGCCCACAGTCAGCACGAAGGGCCCGACAATTCCCGTGCGGTGGCGGAACAGGTCGCCCTTGGCGGTAAAGAACTGGCGGCTGATCCCATTGGGGAAAACGCGAATCTTGGCGCGATCGGTCAGGAAACCGTTCACGATCGCTTCCTTCTCCGCCTCGCCAAGCGCGATCACGAGATCGGCCAGTTGCAAGGCACGCTTCGTCTGCGCGTAGCTGGTCTGCAGGTTGTACGAGCAGATGCGCCCTGCAAGGCGCTCCGCCACCCGCGCACGGAAGCCGGCGTTCCGGTTCCAGGTGGGAGACACCAACGGCGACAGCACCACTGGCAGGCCCAGTTCCACGGCAGATTCGACCACGCGGAAGTTTCCATTGAAAGCGGAGAATACGTGTATGAGGTCGAAATCGCTCAGTCTCTGGCGCGCCGGGTCGACCAGTTCGGCCGACATTGAAGCGTCCAGGTGGTTAAGCGCCGATACGGTCTCGCGAACCTGCACCTGCAAGCCGCCTTCGCGCTGGAACAACATGGGATAGGACAGGATTCCGATGCGCATAGCTCTCTCCCCTGATTGCTGCGACTAGGTCCAGCGCAGGAAACCGGCCAGGGGATGGCGCTGCAACCAGATTGCCAGCCCCCAACCCAGAGCTCCCGCTATGGCGCCCGCCAACAAATGCAAAGTGCCCACCTCATTGCGCGCGGTAGCCAACACCAGCAGGCCCGGCGCGGCAGCTGCACCCGTAGCCACCGCGCTCTTGCATACGGCCCGAAGCAGGCGTTCAAGCTGCAGGCCGTACAAGATGCGAAGCGAACGCAATACGAGCAGGCTTCGCAGCACCAGGCTCAGGGCAACGGCCGCCGCCAGCCAGTTCAAGCCCGCCAGTGCGGCGGGAATCAGCATCGCCAGGCGACCGGTTACCGCGAGGGCGTCGATTTTTGCCTGTTCGCCGATGTGGCCGGTAGCGACCAGGAGATAGCGGCCCATGCTAAACATGCTATACAGCGCCGCTGCACCGCACATGATCCGGATCAAAGGTACGCTCGCTTGCCACTGTTCTCCGTACAGCAGCGACACCAGAGGTCCCGCGAACAGGCCTGCAAAAGTGAAGAAGGGCCAGGACAAGGCGGTAATACAGGCAGCTGTCTCGATGTACGCCTGCAGAGGGTCTCCACCTTCACGCGCCTGTTTTGCGAACAGTGGAAAAACCACCGGCGAGACGGCACTGGTGACAGCCTGGTTAAACAGCGACAGTACCGATTGCGCCTTTCCAAGCAATGCCACCTCCTCCGGACCGAGCAGCTTTCCCGCTACCAGGTCCGGTGCCACCACGCCGATTTCGTCGATGGCATTTCCAGTGACGGCCAGACCTCCCGGCCGCAGCAGCGCGCCAACGCCGCGCCAGCCGGGTCGCCACGCCATTCCGGCAGGCTGCTGCATCATCGCAACGACAAACCCCGCTACAGTTGCAGTAAAACTGCCCCAGGCCAGGGCGCCTGGGCCCAAGCCGCTGGCAGCCAGGGCGATGGTTGCTGCAAACTGCGTTGTGCTGTAACACACGGATACCCCTAACAGCGCACCGGCACGCATCTCCCGCCGTAGCATCGCAGTGGCCTGTGAGGAAAATGGAACCAGCACGAAATTCAGCGACAGGATCCGCAAGACCGGCGCCAGTTCCGGCTGGCGATAGAACGCGGCCAGCGGCCCCGCCAGCGCGGCAAGCAGCAGCGCGAGGCTCCATCCCATCGCGATTGAGATGGCCAGCAATGCGCGCAGCTCCTCGGTCGACAAGTTGCGCCGGGCGACCAATAGCTGCCCGGTGCCGAGGTCGCGGAACACCTGCGCCAGTCCGGTCAGTACGGCGGCTATCGAGTAGATACCGATTTCCGGCGGCGACAGAAGACGGGCCAGCGCCATTGAGGACGCCAGGGCAAGCGCAGCCTGGAAGTACTTTTCAGCAAAACCAAACGCAAAATTGCGCGCCACGCCACGCATTTCATGCCAACCCGGCGTAGAAGGCCTCGACTTGCGCGCTGATCACCGGCACCGCATAGCGCGCCTCGACTTCAGCCCTGCCCTGGCGGCCCATTTCGGCGCGGCGCGCCGGATCGTCAAGCAATGCAGCGATGGTGCCGACCGCATGGTCGATATCACCGGGTGTCAGCAACAGGCCTCCTGTGCAGCCTTGCAGGATGTCCTCGCTGCCGGGAACCCGGGTTGCCAGCGCGGGCACACCGCATGCCATCGCCTCGATAGTGGCGATGCCAAAGCCTTCGCGCCGGCTGACCAGCAGGTGCAAGTCCATGGCTGGAACGATCGCTTCGACCTGGGCCTGGAAGCCAGTGAAAATGACGCGCCGTGACAGGCGCTGGCGCCGTACCAGGTCCCGCAACGACGATTCCATGGGCCCAGTCCCCACCAGCAGCAGCTTCAGGCGCGGCCGCGATTTCGCCAGGTGGCTAAAGATTGCCAACAGTTCCTCGGGGCGCTTCTGCGCCGACAAGCGGCCCACGCTGCCAATCACTTCGTCATTCTCGGCGATGCCCCATTGGCGCCGCGCGGCTGCCCGTCGCCGCACCGACGGCTGGAAGCGCCGCAAATCGACGCAGTTCGGTATCACGGCGAGGCGGACATCGGCAGGCAGCCACTGCCGGTAGAGCGCCAGGAAATGCTTCATCGCCGAATCCGAGACCGCATACACGCCCCGCACTCCCGACATCGCACGTTGCAGCAAGCCACGCTGCCACTCGTTGAATTCGGTCAGCGGGAATGCGTTGTGAACGCTGATCACTGCCGGTACACCGCAATGTTGCGCCAGCCACAAGGCGCTGGCGCCGTAGGTGGTCCAACAGAAGGCGACGTGCACCAGGTCGGGCCGCAACCGGCGCAAGGCGCGCGCCGAGAACACCACAGCACGCAGGCGGTTCAGGCGGCGCCATGGCCACTCTTCCAGCATGGGAGGCACATTCAGGTCGGCGATCTCGACGCATTCGTCCTGTGCCGACTGGCGCCAGCGCTCGTCGCCGGCATAACGGGGAGGCGCAAGCACGCAATCGTAGCCGACGCCCTTGAGAAAGCGGGCCTCGTCGAGCATGCGCAGCTCCATGCCACCGAGCTCGCCGGAAAAGCTGGTCAGCAGCACGCGCCGGCTGTCCGCGCGCCTGGTTGCGGCAGCGGCTTCGGCAATATACCCGCCAAGGTAAGCCAGCTCCCAGCGGCGCTGGAAGATGCGCTCGGGCTGGCGCAAAACCATGGCCGCCCCGAGTCCGCACAGTTCTTCGGCGAATTTACGCAGCATCCAGCGCGGCGCGCCGAACAGCTCGGGGAACTGGCCTGGCCTGGTCAGGCGGCAGGCGCCACGGCCATAGCGCCGGGCGCGCGCCATCACCCAGTCGGGCGTCAGTTGTACCGGCCGAATATGGTGGGCGACCCGCGCCGCGGGGCAGAACCACGACTGGAACCCGGCCCCCTCCAACAGGCGGGTGAAGCTGACTTCGCCGCCCATCGCATATTCGCCCGCCGCCGGCCCGATTGATTCGTCGAAGCGGTAACCGTGCCGGAAGACTTCGCCCCGCACAGCCATATTGGCGCCCCACACCAGCCCGGGGTAGACGGGGCCCTCGGGCAGCATCGGATCGGTCAAGCCGTAAGTCAAGCCACAAGGGACCAGCCGCAACAACCAATCCGGCGGCGTCTCGCTCCAGTCGGGGACAATGCTGCCGCCGAAGATGGCAAACCCCTTGCGTTCGGTTGCGGCATCAGCGTAATGCAGAAGCCAATCGCGCTCCGGCGTGGCGTCGTCATCGGTAAACACGAACAGGCGTGTCTCCGGACCCTTCATGGCCAATGCCAGACCGTGGTTCAGGGCGGCGTTCTTGCCGCGCCTGGGTTCATAGGCGTAGTGCAGCGGCAGCCGGCCAGCGTAGGACATCAGCAGTTCGCGCGTGCCGTCGTCGCTGCCGTTGTCCACCACCAGCAGCCGCCAGCCTTCCTCGGGGCTATGCAGCTGCGTGTAGGCGTCAAGCACCTGCGGCAAGGTACCCGCGCCATTGAATGTCGCCATCAGCACAGTCAGCATGATGTTTCCTCCTTGGAGGTCCCAGTCTATGCAAGGCATCGTCGCAGGCGCTTGCGCTAGCTCAAAGAGCCCGCGCGAAGCTTTGCTGTAATGGTTTTATGTCCACGCATCTCCTGCACACAGTCTCGGAGCTCGGCATTGTCAATGGCGCCTGGTACGCCCTCGCACGCGTCGTGGGCTGCCTCGGATTGCGCATGTGGCGCTACCAGTTCGTGGCGCAGCGCGTCGCCGCAACGGCCATGCGAAGCGCACCCGGCAGGATGGTCATGCAGCCGATTTCAAACCTGGCCGACCTGCCGCCCCAATATCCCAGGCCGCCCGAAATCGCCGCAGCGCGTTTCCGCCAGGGCGGCTGCAGCATCGCGGCCTGGAAAGGCGGCGACCTTGCCGCAATCCTGTGGTACCAGTTCGGGGCTTACGAAGAAGATGAAGTGCGTGTGCGCTACTGCCTGCCATCGCCCCACTCGTGCTGGGACTACGATGTCTTCGTGCAGCCGCACATGCGACTCGGTACGGCCTTCTGCCGCCTGTGGGACGAGGCGCACCGCCAGATGCGCGCGCGCGGGGTTCGGTGGACCTGCAGCCGGATTTCGGCCTTCAATCCCGGTTCGCTGCGGGCGCACCTGCGTCTCGGCGCGGTGCACCTCGGCAGCGCTACCTTCCTTGCATTTGGGCGGTGGCAACTGATGATCGCGACGCGTGCGCCCTACCTTCACGTCTCAGGCAGCCCCAGCTCCCGGCCGAAGCTTGTCTTCGATACGAGGCCGCTCGAAGATGGAGAACACCCATGCCTGCTTACCTGATCCTGCTCGCGGCGCTTGCGGCCGATTGCCCGCCCTACACCAAGGGCAGCACCGGTGGCGACTATAACGACGCCGATGATGCCAAAGGCCTGTCGGTAGTCGAAACTTTTCATTTCGGCCCGCAGGTGGAAGCACTGCAGCGGGGAATGTCAGGCACCCTGGGCGGCGATATAGCTTATACGCTGGAACATTTCCCGAACCATCCGCGCGCCCTGGCGTCGATGGCGCGGCTAGCGCTGCGCCTGAAAACGGCCCAGGCGCCGGGTGCTGCATTCCCGGTCGAATGCTACTTCCAGCGCGCCATCGCGTTCGTGCCTGCGGACGGGGCCGCGCGCGCCCTGTTTGGCGCTTACCTGCTCTTGCTCAAACGCGATGGCGATGCGATCGAACAGCTGGAATCCGCCCTGCAGGCGCAGCCTGGCAATGCGGCCGCCTGGTACAACCTCGGCCTGGCACGGGTACGGCAAAAAGACTGGCCGGCAGCGCGCAATGCCGCGCACAAGGCGTATGGCCTCGGATTCCCGCTTCCCGGCCTGCGCCAGCAGCTCAAAGCAGCACGCGAATGGCGCGAGCCGGACTCACTTGATCCCGTGGTGGCTCATTAAGTCATAAAGGGTGGGACGGCTCACGCCCAGCAATTCGGAGGCCCGCGCGATATTGCCCCCGGTGCGCGCCAGCGCCTTCACCATCACCCGGTACTCGGCGGCGTTGCGCGCATCGCGCAAGTCGATGTTTTCCGCCTGCGGCGCACCGGGAGGCAAGCCGAGGTCCTCCAGCGTGATATGCGGGCCCTCACTCATGATCGCAGCCCGCTTGATGCAGTTTTCGATCTCGCGCACATTGCCAGGCCAGCCGTATGCTTCAATGGCAAGCAGCGCGTCCGGATGGAACGGCAGCGGCGGTCGACCTTCGGCTTGCAGGAACCGGTGCCTGAAGTGTTGCGCCAGCAGGACTGCGTCGCCGATCCGTTCGCGCAGCGGCGGCACCACCAGCACGATCTCGCTGAGCCGATAGAACAGGTCTTCCCGAAAACGTCCCTCGTCCACCATGGCCTTCAGGTTGCGGTGCGTGGCGCAGACGATCCGTACATCGACTGCAATCTCGCTGCGCCCGCCCAGGCGCTCGATCACGCGCTCCTGCAGGAAGCGCAGCATCTTCGCCTGCAGCGGCAAGGCCATGTCGCCGATCTCGTCGAGGAAGAATGTGCCGCCTGCGGCCAGCTCGATTTTCCCCAGCGTTTGCCGCTCGGCGCCGGTAAACGCTCCCTTTTCGTAGCCAAACAACTCGCTCTCCAGCAGGTGTTCGGGAATTGCCGCGCAGTTGATTGCCACCATGCGCCGGTCGTGCCGCGAGCTCAGCGCATGCAGGCCGCGGGCGAGGACTTCCTTGCCACAACCGGACGCGCCCATCAGCATGACGGTAGCTGAACTGGGGGCGACCTTTTCGATGCTGCGGCACACGCGCAGCATGCCCGGGTCGCGCGTGACCAGCCCTGCCAGCGGCGAATCGGCTTCGGTCTGCAGCATGCGCCGGTTATCCTGCTGCACCCCGTGCAGGAAGAATGCGCGCTCCACCATCAGGCACAGCATGTCGCCATCCAGTGGCTTCTGGTGAAAATCGTACGCGCCGAGCGCCATCGCTTTCAGCACGTTCTCGCGATCCTGGTTGCCCGACAGGACGATCACCTTGGTGTCGGCGGCAATGGCCAGCATCTGCTGCAGCAACAGCAAGCCTTCGCTTGCACTGTCGGGTTCCGGCGGCAGGCCCAGGTCCATCGTCACCACGGCCGGCTGGTGGCGGCGCAACTGCCCGAGGGCGGCATCGCGGTTGCCCGCAAACACCACCTCATACGCGTCCAGGGCCCAGCGCAATTGCTTCTGCAGGCCCAGGTCGTCCTCCACCACGAGCAGCTTTTTCCTGGTCATGAGCCCATGATGCAGCATGCCGCCAGTGGGGCTTTTGAGGCAGCGCAACGGCAAATAGTTTATATTGTTGCTTATTACGCGAAAAAACAGCCCGAAACACCATGAAATTCGACGTTGTGATTGTCGGCAGCGGCCTGGCCGGCCTCTCTG
>Ga0209050_1000474_pt1 | contig 71192 bp, 78 predicted proteins | sample Araplavi_mTSA_r2_FD_184276 | JGI IMG/M metagenome (GOLD analysis project Ga0209050, IMG submission 184276) | Arabidopsis root microbial communities from North Carolina, USA - plate scrape MF_Cvi_mTSA_r2 (SPAdes) (version 2) | ecosystem: Host-associated > Plants > Roots > Endosphere | place: USA...
GTGGGCGCAGGGGCAGGGCATCCTCTGCCAGGGCCGGGGATCGGCGGCCAATTCCGCGGTCTGCTTCGTGCTCGGCGTCACCGCCGTCGATCCGGTGAAGCATACCCTGTTGTTCTCCCGCTTCATCTCCACCGAGCGCAAGGAACCGCCGGACATCGACGTCGACTTCGAGCACGAACGGCGCGAGGAAGTGATGCAGTACATCTACAAGCGTTATGGATTGGAGCGGGCCGGAATCGCCGCCACCGTCATTCATTACCGCTCGCGCAGCGCCGCCCGCGATACCGGCAAGGCGCTGGGCCTGAGCGAGGACGTGACCGCCCGCCTCGCCAGCACCGTCTGGGGCAGCCATGCCTCGAAATACGACCGCAACCGCTGCCTCGAAGCCGGACTCGATCCCGACAACCCGACGATCGCGCGGGTCAATCGCTTCACCGAGGCGATTCTGGAGTTCCCCCGCCACCTCTCGCAACATGTCGGCGGCTTCGTCCTGACTCAGGACAGGCTGGACGAGACCGTGCCGATCCACAACGCGGCCATGGAGGATCGCACTTTCATCGAGTGGGACAAGGACGATATCGACACCCTCCGCCTGATGAAGGTCGATATTCTGGCGCTCGGCATGCTGACCTGCATCGGCAAGGCTTTCGCGATGATCGAGACTCACATCGGGCGCCAGTATCAATTGAGTACAGTGCCGGGCGACGTGGGAAAGGATGGGAGCGAAAACCCTCCCCACGTCCGCGCCGTCTACGAAATGCTCCAGCGCGGCGACAGCATCGGCGTCTTCCAGGTCGAGAGCCGCGCGCAGATGAACATGCTGCCGCGCCTGAAGCCGAAGAATTTCTACGATCTGGTCATCCAGGTCGCCATCGTCCGCCCCGGCCCGATCCAGGGGGACATGGTCCATCCCTACCTGCGGCGACGGCAGGGTATCGAAGAACCGGAGTTTCCTGCACCTGCCCCGCCGCACGATCCAAAAGAACTGTATGGTGTCCTCGGCAAGACGCTGGGCGTCCCCTTGTTTCAGGAACAGGCGATGAGGCTCGCCATCACCGCCGCAAATTTCTCCGATCCAGAAGCCAACAAGCTCCGCCGCGCCATGGCGACCTTCCGCAATCTCGGCACGATCGATGAATTTCGCGACAAGATGGTCGGCGGCATGATCGCACGCGGATATGCCAAGGAATTCGCCGAGCGCTGCTTTAAGCAGATCGAAGGCTTCGGCAGCTACGGTTTCCCGGAAAGCCACGCCCTCGCCTTCGCGCGGCTGGTCTGGGTCTCGGCCTATATCAAGCACCACTATCCGGCGGTCTTTGCCGCCGCCCTGCTCAATTCGCAGCCCATGGGCTTCTACGCCCCGGCGCAAATCGTCCGCTGCGCACAGGAGCACGGCGTGGAAGTGCGTCCCGCCGACGCGAACCACAGCGAATGGGACTGCACCCTGGAGCGAAACGCGAAAGACCAACTCGCCCTGCGCCTCGGCCTGCGCCAGATCCACGGGTTCCGCGAGGACTGGGCCGACCGGATCAAGCTGCACCGCCCCTATACCAGCCTCGAAGACATAGCCCGCCGCGCCGACCTGCCGCAGCGCGCGCTCAACCTGCTGGCCGATGCCGACGCCTTGCGCTCGATCGGCCTCGACCGGCGCGAAGGCCTCTGGGAAGCGCGGCGCACGCCCAGCGGCGAACTCCCCCTCTTCGCCGCCGCCCGCGCCCGCGAACTGGGCGAGGAACCGCCTGCCGCCCTGCCCGCCATGCCCTTGTCGGAACAAGTCGCAGCGGATTACCAGACCACCCGCTTCTCCCTGAAAGCCCACCCGATGGACTTCCTGCGCCCGATTTTCACGGCGGAAGGCGTGCTAAGCTGCGCCGAACTGGCAAAAGCGAAAGCCGGAAAGCGGGTGAAAGTCGCCGGCGTGGTGCTGGTCCGCCAGCGACCGGGCGAAGGGAAGGCGATCTTCGTCACCCTGGAAGACGAAGGCGCCATCGCCAATGTGGTGATCTGGGAAAGGCTGTTCGAGACCTACCGCCGCCCAGTGATGGCGGCGCGGCTGATGATGGTCGAGGGTCTCGTCCAGCGCAGTCCCGAAGGCGTCGTCCACCTGATGGCCCAGCGCATCCATGACCGCACGCCGGAACTCGCCCGCCTCTCCGAAGACCACGAGACCCACCCGCAACTCTCCAGCGCGGACGAGGTCGTGCGCCCCCAGCATCCGCGAAACGTGCGCATCCTGCCCCGCTCGCGCGACTTCCATTGAGCCGACAAGCCTCGCGGAACTTCAATCATGGGAGAGAAATGGTGCACCCGACAGGATTCGAACCTGTGGCCTCTGCCTTCGGAGGGCAGCGCTCTATCCAGCTGAGCTACGGGTGCAGTGCTGGGGCGACTAGCAGAGCATGAGCGGCGTTGCCAGCGCCAAATCCATCCATCGCATCATAGGCTTGGGAAAACCTTCGTCGAAATGTCATCAAGGCGAACCAACCCATCCCATCCGCGGCTTGAAAGTTCCCTCTATGTTCTTATGATGCAGCCATGGCCGAAGCTGATTCCCCCCTTTCATCGCCGCTCGCTTCCTTCGTCGCCGCCGACGTCGCACGGGGAATCGGGCGGCTGTTTGCCCGCAACGACATCTGGTGCCTGCCGGAAATGCCGCTACGCTGCGGACGGCGGGCGGACCTCATGGGCATCGATGCCAAGGGCCACGTCATCATCGTCGAGATCAAGGTTTCGCGGGCGGACCTGCTGGGCGACGGCAAGTGGACCGACTATCTTGACTATTGCGACCGATTCTACTGGGGCCTGCCACCCTCGCTGGACCGCGCGCCGCTGGAAACCGAGCCGTTCCTGCCCGAGCAGTGCGGCGTAATCGTCGCAGACGGCTACGACGCGGAAATCCTGCGCCCTGCCCCATTGCGTCAGCTCGCGGCCGCGCGCCGCAAGGTCGAGACCGAGCGCCTCGCCCGCGCGTCACTCCGGCGGCTTGTCACTCTGGGCGATCCTCAGACCCAGCAATGGGGCAGCGAAGGCTGATGAACGATCCGGAGCCGAAACTCCGGATCGCACAAGAGGTCAGGCGACTTCCTTTTCGATCCATTCCGGATAGAACGACGGTTCGCGCTCCGACCAGCCCGAGGCGGTGGCTGCCGCCTCACTGATCGAGTGGAGCAGAATCTTGCGCCGCTCCGGCCGGATCTGGGGCAGCGCCGAGGCGCCGCAGAAGGCGCCCGGCAGCCAGGGCCGTGCCCAACCGCCCAGCAGGCGCTCGTAGAGGAAGCGGAAGGCCGAGAACGATTCGATGCGGTCCTGCGCCAGATCGAAGGCGGCGACGTGGACGAGCTTGCCCATGAACACGGTGATGTCGTCGAAGCCGAATTCGTCGGGCCGCATGTCGCGCAGGGCGGCGAGATCGGCATAGGCGTCGTACTGCTTTCGGATCGAGGTGGCCTCGGCGCCGTCACGCGCCCAGAGACCGAGCGCATCCTGTCGGCCCAGCCCCACGTCGAGGCTGCGGCGGATGTAGCGCTGCTCGCAGGGCGTGAAGCTGGCGAACTCCCGCAGTTCGCTGATGGTGATGGTGGCCTTTCCCGTGTGAGTCATGGTCCTGATCCTCGTAACACGGAAGGACTATCCTCCCTGTCACTAAAACCAATTTCTGCCACATGGGTTGCTACAGCCTTAACTGCGCAAAGGTTTGTCCCCCGTAATTCCGGCAAGATTCATGCAGGATTTCAATTCGGGACAGTTTGAAAGATGCCGATTTCCGCACTTTTTGCGAGGAAATCGGCCTTCTCCCGGTGAGGAGAAGGCCGATCCGAAAAAATCGCGGTCTGCAAAAATTCAGATGAGTCCGGCGAGTGGGCTGGACGGATCGGCGTAGCGGCGCTGCGCCATACGTCCGGCGAGGTAGGCGTCGCGACCGGCCTCGACCGCCAGCTTCATCGCGCGGGCCATGCGGATCGGATCGCGCGCTTCGGCGATGGCGGTGTTCATCAGCACGCCGTCGCAGCCCAGTTCCATCGCCACGGCGGCCTCGGAGGCGGTGCCGACGCCCGCGTCGACAAGCACCGGGACCTTGGCCCCTTCCACGATCAGGCGAACCGTGACCTTGTTCTGGATGCCGAGGCCCGAGCCGATCGGCGCACCGAGCGGCATGACCGCAACGGCACCGGCTTCCTCAAGCTGCTTGGCGGCGATCGGATCGTCCACGCAGTAGACCATCGGCAGGAAGCCCTCGTTCGCAAGGATTTCCGTGGCTTTCAGCGTCTCGCGCATGTCGGGGTAGAGCGTCCGCGCCTCGCCCAGCACTTCCAGCTTCACGAGATCCCAGCCGCCCGCCTCGCGCGCCAGCCGCAGGGTGCGGATCGCGTCGTCGGCGGTGAAGCAGCCGGCGGTGTTGGGCAGGTAGTTGATCTTCTTAGGATCGATGTAGTCGGTCAGCATCGGCGCCTTGGGGTCCGAGACATTGACTCGGCGCACCGCGACAGTGACGATTTCCGCGCCCGAAGCCGCGACCGCCGCCGCGTTCTGCTCGAAATCCTTGTACTTGCCGGTGCCCACGATGAGGCGCGAGCGGAAAGTACGACCTGCAACGGTCCAGGTATCAGCAGCGGTATCGGTCAAGGTTCGCATCCTTTCGGGGAACGGGTATTTCGGGAAGTTCGGCGCGGAAGACCTCAACCGCCGCCGACGAAGTGGACGATCTCCAGCACGTCGCCATCGGACAGCGGGACATCGGCCAGGGTCGAGCGCGGGGCGATCTCGCCGTTATGTTCGACGGCAACCTTGTTGGGATCGAGGCCGATCCCGGCAACGAGGTCGGCAATCGACGAGCCGGGCGCCACGCGGCGTGGTTCGCCGTTCACGGTGAGGGAGAGTTCAGCAGCCATGGGCCGCAGATAGCGCAGAGAATCGATTTGGAAAGCGCCAAAACGGCACTTTTCAATGCGCGCGGTGCAGGTTCCGGATATGCGCGAAGGCGACGAGCGCAACGCCGATAATCGTCAGAATCGATTCCGCCAGCCCGTGACCCACCGCGATTGCCATGGCCATGAGCGCCAGACCGACGCCGCCGATCACCAGCGGCGCAACGCGGCCATGGCGCATGACGCCGAAGCCCAGCGAAACCACGCCAACCACCAGCGCCAGCGCCAGACCGACGCGGTGGACTTCCGGCGAAAGCAGGACTTCACCGCCAAGGCCCAGGAATCCGACGAAGAACACGCCGAGCACGCAATGAATCGCGCAAAGACCGCTGAGCAGGATGCCTGCCCGGTCCAGCCGGTTTCGAATCGCGATGATGGCGGTACGCATGAACGCTCATGTATGTGACGTTGTAACATTCATCAAGCCCCGACTGCATGACGAAACATTCGGTCGACGTGCCCCTTGCGCATTTCGTCGCAAGATCGCAGGGATTTGCGCCATGAGAGTTTCTGACGGTCGTCCCATCCTCGGCACAGCCGACGATATCGCCCCCATGGTCCGCTGGCTGCTGTTCGTGGCTGCGCTGGTCGTCCTCATCGTCGCGGTCGGAGGGATTACCCGGCTGACCGAGTCCGGGCTGTCGATCACCCAGTGGAAGCCGCTGACCGGCGCGATCCCGCCGCTGACCGATGCCCAGTGGCAGGCCGAGTTCGCCCGTTACAAGCAGATTCCCCAGTATATCGACGTCAACGGCCCGGCAGGCATGACCCTGGCGCAATACAAGTTCATCTACTTCTGGGAATGGGTCCACCGCCTGCTGGCCCGCGTGATCGGGCTGGCCTTCGCGCTGCCGCTGGCGTGGTTTTGGTACAAGCGCACGATTCCGCTGGGCTACAAGCCGCGCCTGATCGCGCTGCTGGCGCTGGGCGGACTTCAGGGCGTGGTGGGCTGGTGGATGGTTTCCTCCGGCCTCACCCCGGAGGCTGCCGACCGGGTGAATCATTTCCGCCTCGCCGCGCACCTCCTGGTGGCGCTGACGACGCTCGGCGGCCTCGTCTGGACGGCGCTCGACTTGCGCGAACTGCGGCGCGGACAGGCTCCCGCGCGCGTGACCCGCTTCAGCGCGGTGGTGCTAGGAATGCTGTTCTTCCAGCTCTTCATGGGCGCGATGGTCGCGGGCCTGCGCGCGGGCTATGTCGCGGGCATGGGCTGGTTCAGCATGGACGCCTGGCCGCTGATGCAGGGCACGTTCTTCCCCGAAGGCGTGGAATGGGCTGGCGGCGCGCTCCATGCGCTCGTCAACGATCCCTTCCTTACGCATTTCGTCCATCGCTGGTGGGCCTGGGCCGTCGTCGCAGTGCTGGTGGTCATGGGCCGCCGCCTCAAGGCGCGCCATGCCCGCCTCGCCTCGATCGCGGTGCATTCGGCTTTCGGGACGCAAGTGCTGCTCGGCATCTTCACCGTGTGGTCGGGCGTGGCGCTCTGGCTGGCCGTGGCGCACCAGCTCTGTGGCGCGCTGCTCGTCGCCGCGACGGTCTGGGGCGCGCATTGCCTCGGCCGCCGCGATCAGGTCGGTCTGGGCATGTGAGTGGGTTTGAGGTATTATTTTACCTCTATGGAAACCCGCAGTCTGCTTGACTTGCAGGCCCATTTCGACGATTTGGCCGCCTTCCCGTGGTGCCGGAGATTCGTGAAAGCGAACGATTCGGCCACCGCGACCTGAACATTAGGGATAGACCAGCCATGAAGGCGCTTACGAAGGTCACCCGGTCGATCAAGCCGGCCGAGGTGGAAAAGAAGTGGCATCTGATCGATGCCGAGGGTCTGGTGGTTGGCCGTCTCGCGGTCGTCATCGCCGACCTCCTGCGCGGCAAGCACAAGCCGAGCTTCACCCCGCACGTCGATTGCGGCGACCACGTCGTCGTGATCAACGCCGAGAAGGTGAAGTTCACCGGCAAGAAGCTTGGCGACAAGACCTACTACAAGCACACCGGCTATGCCGGCGGCATCAAGGAAGTCACCGCGGACAAGGTCCTCGGTGGTCGCTTCCCCGAGCGCGTGCTTGAAAAGGCTGTCGAGCGCATGATCCCCCGTGGCCCGCTCGGCCGCGACCAGATGCGCGCCCTGCACCTCTATGCAGGCACCGAGCACCCGCACGGTGGCACCCAGCCCGAAGCACTCGACGTCGCTTCCATGAACCGCAAGAACAAGGTTGGCGCGTAATGTCCGATACCGAAACCGTACAGAGCCTGTCCGACCTGAAGGACCTGGGCGAAGTCGCCGCCGTTGAAACCGCGGAAGAAACCTTCAAGCCCGTCGTGTCGAACGCGCCCCTGCGCGAGCAGCAGCTCGACGCCTACGGCCGCGCTTACGCCACCGGCCGCCGCAAGGACGCCGTGGCCCGCGTGTGGGTGAAGCCCGGCACCGGCAAGTTCATCATCAACGGCCGTGACCAGGAAGTGTACTTCGCACGTCCGACCCTGCGTCTCGTCATCAACCAGCCCTTCCAGGTTGCTGGCCGCGACGGCGCCTACGACGTGATCGCCACCGTCAAGGGCGGCGGTCTCTCGGGTCAGGCCGGTGCCGTGAAGCACGGTATCGCCCAGGCGCTCTCGAAGTACGAGCCTGCCCTGCGCGCGTCGGTCAAGGCCGCCGGCTTCCTTACCCGCGACCCGCGCGTCGTCGAGCGTAAGAAGTACGGCCGTGCCAAGGCACGTCGTAGCTTCCAGTTCTCGAAGCGTTAATCCGCTTACCGAGAGCTTCGGCTTTACGAAAAGGGGGTCGCGGGAAACCGCGGCCCTTTTTTGTTGCGTTTCGCGAGCCGGTTCAGCGGCGGCGACGAATGGGTTCGCAGGCCACGCCGTCGCCATCGCCGTCCATTTCGCGGCGGTAGCCCGGTTGCCCGATGTGGAGCGGTGCTCGCCCGGCAGCCCATGCCTCGCGGCAATTGCGGAAGTAGACTCCGCTGCTCGGCGCGGCCGCACGCGGGCCTGACGCCGGGCGGCGGACCGATTGTACATTGTCGCGCCGATGGACCGCAGGCGCATGGTCGCGAGGGTGCGCCGCCCGATGGTCGGCAGGCTTGTCGAACGTCCAGCCCCAGATACCGGCCTTTCTGGCCCGCGCACCGGCTTCGGTGTTCACATAGGCCTGCGTGAAATGCGGCAGGGCGATGGCATAGCCCATGCGCACCATCGCCTCGCCCAGATCGACATCGCCGACGCGGCAGATCGCGACGACCCGGCCATAGTCGTCGGTGTCCTGCTGGGTGCAGAGCACAGCCCGGCCGGATACCAGCCGGGAAAGCGCCTGTCCGGCATCCGCACCGCAGGCCCAGTTAACACCGCTACGCTCACAAGTCTGCGCCTTTTCCACCGCGTCGATGCCGAACAGGCGAATGCGCGCGCCGGTCATGTCGAGCGTGTCGCCATCGATGGCGACGACACTCCCCGAGTAGACCTGCGCATGAGAGGGCAGGGCCATAAGCCCGGATGCAAGCAGTGTTGCCGCTATGAGAGCACTTCGCATTCGGAGGGTCCGCTTTGTCGCCCCGCTTGTGGGCCATGCAGGGCCATCCATAACCGCGATTTCTTGCCAATTGCTTCCCGGCGCCAACAGCCGTCGATCCGTGCCTTCGCATTGCCAGATACCTCGCTATAGCAGGTATCTTTCCATGCCCTGTATCAATCTTCACAAGGTATCTTGCGTTGCACAGTAGCTGTCTATATACACTCCTTATCCGCAGGAGATGATTCGATGTCCGAAATCGAAGTACAGCTGAAGAAGGGAGTGCTCGGTCTTTGCGTGCTCGCCCTGCTGTCGCGGGGGGACAGTTACGCCTACGAGATCGCCAGCCGCATGGCTGCGGCGGTCGATATGGGCGAAGGGACGATCTACCCGCTCATGCGCCGCATGCAGTCGGACGGTCTCGTCGCGACTTACCTGGAGGAATCGCCCTCCGGCCCGCCGCGCAAGTACTACCGCATTACCGAGACCGGCCGCAGCCGCCTTGCCGAACAGGTCGAGGAATGGCGCGGGTTCACCGCCGCCGTCGACGGTCTGCTCGACGGTGCCGCTGCCGCACCTTCAAACGCCGCACCCAAGACAGAGGAGCCGAGCCATGACGCGTAACGAGTTCATCCGTCGCCTGAAGGCCGGCCTCAAGGGCATGCCGCAGGACGTCGTCGCCGAGATCGTCGCCGACTACGAAGAGCACTTCGAAGCCGGTGCCGCCGAAGGCCGCAGCGAACAGGAAGTGGCCGCCGCCCTTGGCGATCCCGGCCGCCTCGCCCGCGAACTGCGCTTCGAGGCAGGCTTCCGCAACTGGGAAAGCGGCCGCTCGCCGTCTTCGGCCTGGAGCGCGATCCTCGCCTTCATGGGCCTCGCCACCATCGACATCCTGATCCTGCTGCCGATCGTGCTGCCGGTTCTGGGCGTGATGTTCGGCCTCTACGTCGCTACCCTGGTCGCTTTCCTGGCAGGCGGCTTCATCCTGATCGCCGGGCCGTTCAGCGGCTTTCCGGGCGGGGCGCTGGTCGCCGTCCTCGGCGGGCTGGGCACGATGAGCGCCGCCGTGGCGATCGCCGCGCTGCTGACTCTGGTCAGCATCTGGATCATCAACGCCATCATGTGGTTCGGCCGTTTGCACTACCGCGTGCTCGAACCCGCCATGCACTCGCAAGACTGAAAAGCACGAGAGAAAGGAACCAAGTGATGTTCAGGAAGCTGCTCATCGTATTCGCCAGTGGCGTGATCCTGACGATCGTCGCCTTCAGCGCAGCCTGGGTCATCGGCGGAGACAAGTTCCGTCGCGACGTGAACGAAGGCGACATCAACTGGACCATCGGCGGCGATGACGATGCCGCCGACAGCCCGCAGATCACCCGCAACTTCGCGATCCAGTCCGGCACCCGCCTGGCCATGGACATCCCGGTGCAGCTCGTCTTCACCAAGGGCGACAAGGCCGAGATGGTCGTCAGCGGTCCGCAGAAGCTGGTCGATCGCCTGACCTGGGAAGACGGCCGCCTGGCCGTCAAGGGCAGCTGGCACAGCCGCAAGGGCCTGAAGGTCCGGATCACCGCCCCCGAGATCGAAGGCCTGGACTTCGACGCACCCGGCGACGTCACCCTGACCGGTCTCGACCAGGACAGCCTGACGGTGAACGGCAACGGCGCGCTCAGCCTGGCCGCCACCGGCAAGGTCCGCAAGCTGGCGGTCACCACCGACGGCGCCGGAAGCCTCGATTTCGGCAAGGTCGAGGTTCAGGACGCCACGGTCGAAGTGAACGGCGCGGGCGACCTGACGCTGGGCGCCAGCGGCAACGTCAGCGTGCAGATCAACGGCATCGGCAATGTCACGCTGGTCCGCAAGCCGGCGAATCTCAAGACCGAGATCAACGGCATCGGCAACGTCAGCCACGACTACAAGTAAGCCGAAGGAAACAGAGGCGCCGCCGCGATCCTTTCGCAGGCGGTCAAAATGACAAGGGCCGCACCGTTTCGACGGTGCGGCCCTTTTTTCGTTTTTCCGAAAGGACTTCGGTCAATGCACCGGCGGATCGACCGGCGGCACCGCGCCAACGGGCGCCACCGGCTCGTCCGGTTCGCGCGGGGGCAGGGCGTTCTCGGGAACCTGATCGATCTGCATCGCCGCAGTCGGCACATGTTCGAGATTGCGGGCGACCACCCGGATCTCGTCGCCGTCAATGGTGATCTCATTGAAACTGGGCGGCGTCGAGCGGATCCGCTTCGACAGCGTGCCCGCGCCGATCATGCGCAGCGGCCCGGACGGCGTCTGGGCAGTAAGATCGAAAGCGTCGTGAATGTGCCCCGACAGCACGGCCATGACCTTGCGGCCGGCCAGCACTTCCATCGTGCGCGTGCCGTTGATCGTCAGCAGCTTGCCGTCCTTGGCGCGCCGCTCGATCAGCGGATGATGCGCGGCGACCAGCACGCGGGTCCCGGCGGGCAGGGCATCGATGGCGGCGAGCGTCTCGGCGAGCGCCTTTTCCGTCACCCAGCCGTTCGACCAGGGAAAACGCTGCCACTGCGCGCGGGTCGTGGTCTTGAGCGGCACGATGGCGACGCCCGGCAGATGCAGTTCGGCCTCGACCAGATTCTCGATCGCGTGGAAGCGCTTGTACGGCGCGAAAAACCGTTCGTAGAGATTGAAATAGGGAATGTCGTGGTTGCCGACTTCGACCGTCACGGGGATGTCCAGCCCCTTGATCCAGCGCGCCGCCGCATCGAATTCGGGATGGCGCGCACGCATGGTCAGGTCGCCGGTGATCGCCACGGCATGGGGATTCTCCCGCTCGATGCAGGATTTCGCCCAGTCCAGCGCGCGCTGGTCTTCCAGCCCGAAATGGATGTCGCTCAAGTGAAACAGGCGGATCGGCCCGCCCGCAGGGAAGGAATTTTCAGGAACCATCGCGCGTCGTTACCAGATCGACTTCGCAAGTCGCGAGGTAAAACACCTCTTCGGCCGCTCCGTCGAACGGTTCGCCGTCGATCAGCAGGCCCATCGGCTCGCCGGACGGGCAGACGAGCCTGATCTGGCGATGACTCCCGAGCGAATCGTGCGGCCCGTCGCGAAAATCGCGGTTGAGCAGGGCGATCCCCTGCCCGGCATAGTCGGCCAGCGATTCCGCGTAATAGCCGTTGGCTTCCAGCCCGCCTTCGCCCGGCGTCACCGTGATCGCGGCATAGCCTTCCTCGCGCCCGCAATCGGCTTCGGCGCAGACGACCTTGGGACCGTTCGCCGACCAGGAAATCGCCTGGGCCGCCGTGTTGACGAATTCGACCACATTCAGCGCCCGCATCGCCTCGCGCACTTCGTTCCAGACCGTGCCGGGACCGGCGAGAATTCCCGTCAGGCCGACACCGTGACGGCCGGAAATCACCGTCGGCCGCACCGTTTCCAGCGGTCCCGCGCCGAGCCGGGCGATGATGTCTGCCGCCGGGACATCGCCGTGCAGCCGCTTGGGCAGCATGTTCATCGTGCCGCCCGGCAGCACCAGCACCGAGCCGCTCCAGCCCGCCGCCTCGGCCACCACCGAATGCGTGGTGCCGTCACCGCCGAACGTCACCAGCATGTCCACTTGCGCGGCATCGAGCACGGCGGGGGTGGGGGCCTCCTCGTCCGGAAACCGCAGAGTCCGCGCGACCGGGAATCCGGCCTCGGCCAGGGCCTGCTCGACGGCGGCGACGGAAGCATCGTCGTTGCTGCCGCTGGCTGCATTGCACACGAGCCAGACTTGCGGGCTCGGAATGGGAGGGGTTTCCGTTTGCGTCATCCCGCCAGAAACCGACCCCGCCTGATCCGGTTCCCGATCACAGCCTTCCGCTCGCGATCAACCAGGCGGAAAGGCCGTTGAGCGCGGAGTAGAGCACATAGACCCAGGCCCAGCCCGCCGATCCTCCGGCCACCGCGGCCATCGCCCCCAGCAGCATCGCGAATTCCACGACCAGACTGAAACGGCCGCCCAGCGGCTTGAAGAACCAGGGGACCTGGGAAAGCAGGCGATGGCCGCTTTCCAGCACCGCCTTGTGCGCGGCGAAGTTGAAGATCCCAAGGAAGAAGACGATCGCAAGTCCCATAAGTCCAGACAAATGGTACTGCGAAACCGGAACCGACGCCAGCTTTCGTAATGACAGAGAATTTCTCCGTCCTGATTCGCGACGTTTTCTTGGCAGAGCATGAAACACCGGGACGTCGTTCGTCGACACGGAATGTCGTTCATCCCCCGGCGGCGGTTTTCGTCGAACTTGGACAGGTCATGGTCGAGCCTCGCGTGAAGATGCCGCGATTCGGGGGCAAACAGGATTCACCGAGCCGGACGCGACAAACTCTCGACCAACGGCTCACCCTGAGGAGGAAGAGACGATGTTCAAGACCAACATGTTCGCCGCTGTCGCCGCTGCCGGATTTGCCTTCGGCGCCATTGCCGCCGCAACCGCCCCCGCCCCCGCTTTCGCCAAGGAAGTCGAAGTGCGCTATTCGGATCTGAACCTTTCGACGCCGGAAGGCCAGAAGAAGCTGGACCGCCGCATCGACACCGCTGCCCGCGAAGTCTGCGCGTATGACCGCACCACCACCGGTTCACGTCTCCGCAGCACCGAATCCGCCGAATGCTACGCCAAGGCGCGCGAAAACGTGCGCAGCCAGGTGGCAGGTGCCGTCGATAAGGCAAGCGGCGAACGTCTGGCGATCAGCCAGTAAGGCCGCGCCGGGAACGCTCTAACGAGGTCCCATAAAAATAACCGGATGCAAACTGGCGGGCCTTAACGGCCCGCCATTTTCTTTACCGTCGGCAAATAGGTCCGGCCGATCCGCAGGGCATCCCCGCTGGCGGTCTCCACCGACCAGACGCCCAGTCCCTCGTGCCGCAACCCCGTCACATGATCGCGGCGCAGGATGCAGCTGCGATGGATGCGGATGAAGCGCTCGGGATCGAGGCGTTCTTCCAGGCTGGTGATGGTCTGGAGCAGCAAGTAGCTCTGCCCCCGCACATGCAGGCGCACATAGTCGCGCTCGGCATCGATGCGCTCGACGTCGGCGGCGGGCACGCGCACCAGTTCGGAGCGGTGCGGCACCCAGAATTCCTCCAGCCATTCACTGGTCGGCGCCGTGCGCTGGTCGCCGCGCCGGGACATGACCCGACCCACGGCACGTTCCAGCCGGTCCGGCGCGACGGGCTTGAGCACATAGTCGATGGCGTCGAGATCGAAGGCCTCCACCGCGAATTCGTCATGCGCGGTCACGAAGATCACCGCCGGGGCATCGGGCTTGCCCGAGAGGCGCCGGGCGACGGTGAGGCCGTCGGTTTCCGGCATCGTCAGGTCGAGCAGGACGAGATCGGGGGTGAGGGCCTCTATCAGGCGCAGCGCGGCCTGTCCGTCGCTGGCAGTGCCGATCACGGAAACACCGTCGATCCGCGAGCAGATCACCTGCATGCGCTCGACCGCCAGCGGTTCGTCGTCGACGATCAGCGCGCGCAGCGGCGCGGCATCAGTTATTTCAGGCAAGTCCGGACTCCAGGGGCATTCTCAGGACCGTGGCGAAGCCGCCTTCGGGGCGCTTGCCGAATTCGATGGTGGCCGCCGCGCCATAACGGGCCCGCAGCCGGTCCCGCACATTGCTGAGGCCGATCCCGAAACCGCCGCTGTTTTCCGGGCAGCCCGGACCATCGTCGGTGACGCTCACTTCCAGCATGTTGCCGTCGCGACGAGCGTGCACGGCGATCGTCACCGGCTTCTGGGTAGCCGCGACGGCATACTTCACCGAGTTTTCGACGAGCGGTTGCAGGATCATGCCCGGCACCATTGCACCAAGAACGGAATCGTCAACATCAATCGTCGTCAACAAGCGATTCGGAAAGCGCACGGCTTCTATGGCGAAATAGAGTTTCTGGAGTTCGATCTCATCGACCAGCGCAAGATCGTTGGTGGGATCTCCGGAAAGTGTTCGACGATAGAAAGTCGAGAGGTTCTGAATCATCTTCTCCGCATCGTCCTGCCTGCCGATCATGACCAGCGCGGAGAGCGAATTGAGCGTGTTGAACAGGAAGTGCGGATTGACCTGGTAGCGCAGCGAGCGCAGCTCTGCCGCCGCCGCCGCCCGGCGATATTCACCCTCGCGCCACTCCGCCGCACGGGCTTCCTCGGCCTTCACCAGCGCGAAATAGAGCGCCGCCCAGGCCAGGACCAGAAAGTAGCGGCCGAAGGCGGTATCGGCCATGTTCGCCCAATCGCCGTAACTCTTGCCGAACAGCTTCTCGGTGCTGATCGTGATCGCCGAACTGGTCTCTTCGGTCGAAGCCGTGGTGGTGGTCGACGATTCGGTCGCCCCGTCGGAAGGCGCCGCCTCGGTGGAATCCGCACGCCGCGTCACCGATGGCGGCAAGTCCACGAGGATATTGCCGGATTCGTCGCGGCTGATCCGCACTTTCCCGGCTTTTACCGCAGCCGCCTCTTCCTCGCTGCCATAGGCCTTGGTCGTTTCCATGTCGGCGAAGATCGCGCCGTTGATGAGCGTCAGCGCCACCGACAGCGGCAAGGCGCCGACCAGCACGACCACGAAACGCGCGCTGGCCGATCGCCGGTCCAGCAACTGCAGCAGCGGCCAGACCGCCGCCATCAGCAGCATCGAGAGAATACAGATCGTCAGCCGCCGGGACACGATCGCCCAGCTCATGTCGTAGTCCAGCACGACACCGCGCAGCGTGGCGACAATGAAATAGCAGGTCCAGAGTGCAGCCAGGGAAATCAGCACGAGCCGCGCGGGCACGCGCGGCCGATGGGCACCAATCGTCGTCGGGGTCGTCATCCTCAGGGGATAGCGCGAAAAAACCCCGCAGCGCCAGTTCCCTGATCGGGCCGGGACCGACATTCGTCGAACCGGCCCGCAGGAGAGCACCGATCCGGCGGAAACGCCCACCGGATCGGCTCCATATTACGCCGGAAGCAGGTGCTCCCTGGCGATCTTTTCCTTCCACACGAGCGGGGCGAGCTGGTGGACGTTCTTGCCTTCGGAATCGACCGCCACGGTCACCGGCATGTCCTTGACGGTGAATTCGTAGATCGCCTCCATGCCGAGGTCCGCAAAGCCGACGACCTTGGCTTCCTTGATCGCGCGGGCGACGAGGTAGGCGGCGCCGCCGACGGCCATCAGATAGGCCGACTTGTGCTTGGCGATGGACTCGGTGGCGGCGGGGCCGCGTTCCGACTTGCCGATGCTGGCCAGCAGGCCGAGATCGAGCATGGTGTCCGAGAACTTGTCCATGCGGGTCGCGGTGGTCGGACCGGCCGGGCCGACGACTTCCTCGCGCACCGGATCGACCGGGCCGACGTAGTAGATCACGCGGCCCTTGAAATCGACCGGCAGTTCCTCACCCTTGGCGAGCATGTCGGCAATGCGCTTGTGCGCGGCATCGCGGCCCGTCAGCATCTTGCCGTTCAGCAGCAGGCGGTCGCCCTGCTTCCAGCTCTGGACGATTTCCGGGGTGAGGGTGTCAAGGTCGACGCGAATGGCGCCCGCGTCAGGCGCCCATTCCACTTGCGGCCACTCGTCGAGGTTCGGGGTTTCGAGGAAGCTCGGGCCCGAACCGTCCAGCGTGAAGTGCGCGTGGCGGGTGGCGGCGCAGTTCGGGATCATCGCGACCGGCTTGCCCGCGGCGTGGCACGGCCAGTCCATGATCTTGACGTCGAGGATGGTGGCCAGGCCGCCAAGGCCCTGCGCGCCGATGCCGAGGGCGTTGACCTTGTCGAAGATCTCGATGCGCAGCGCCTCGATATCGTTCTGGGGGCCGCGCTGCTTGAGCTGTGCCATGTCGATCGGCTCCATCAGGCTCTGCTTGGCGAGCTTGACGCAGTGCTCGGCGGTGCCGCCGATGCCGATGCCCAGCATGCCCGGCGGGCACCAGCCCGCGCCCATCTGCGGCAGCATCTCGATCACCCAGTCGACGATGGAATCGCTGGGATTCATCATCTTGAACTTCGACTTGTTCTCCGAGCCGCCGCCCTTGGCCGCGACGTCCACCGAAACCTTCGAGCCGGGGACCATGCTGACCGAGAGCACCGAAGGCGTGTTGTCCTTGGTGTTGCGGCGCGTGAAGGCGGGGTCCGCCAAGACCGAGGCGCGCAGCTTGTTCTCGGCATTGTTGTAGGCGCGGCGCACGCCTTCATCGACCACTTCCTGTAGCGACTTCTCGGATTCGAGGCGGCAGTTCTGGCCCCATTCGATGAAGACGTTGACGATGCCGGTGTCCTGGCAGATCGGGCGATGCCCTTCCGCGCACATACGGCTGTTGGTCAGGATCTGGGCGATGGCATCCTTGGCCGCCGGCCCCTGCTCCGCCTCAAAGGCATCGCCGAGAGCACGGATATAGTCCATCGGGTGGAAGTAGCTGATATACTGGAGGGCGTCGGCGACACTCTCGATGAGGTCGTCTTCGCGGATCGTGACCATCTGCGTCATGGAATTGTGCTCCCGTTTTTCGGATCGCGTAGTTTGTGGCGCTCCTTAGACGCGCTTTGGCATTTGCGCAAAAGCGCATTTTCCGCGGCGATTCTTGTGTTCTGCGCGGCAGCGGTTGCAAGTTCTGGAACGCTATCGTCAAAGCGTAACGATTGATCGACCAAGGACTTTCAAACCGCTTGGCCTCAAACGTCGCTTCGCCTAGAAGGCCGGGCATAAAGTCCGTATTTTGCGGGGGTACAGGCGCCCAGCCGTCCTTTCCCGCGCCAGCATGAGGAATAGGCCGCAATGACCCTGACCGAGGATCGGTCCGCCACCGAAGCCCGTACCGCGATGATCGTCAGCCAGCTGCGCACCAGCGGCGTCAACGAACATTGGGTGCTCAATGCCATGGCCGCCGTCGCCCGCGAGGATTTTGTTCCCGCCGCGATGCGCGATGCCGCCTATATCGACCGTGCGATCCCGCTCGAAAACGGCCGCTTCCTGGCCGCACCGCTGTTCCACGGCAAGCTGCTGGCCGAAGCCGCCCCGACCCGGGACGACAAGGTCCTGCTCGTGGGCGAGGCGAACGGCTACCTCGCCGCGCTGCTGCGTCCGCTGGCCGGTTCGCTGACCGTGGTCGATCCCGCCGAGCTGGCCGGTCTGGCCGGTGAGGGTGGCTACTCGCTCGTCGTGATCGACGGCGCCGTCGAGGAACTGCCCGCCACCGTTTCGGCCCAGCTGGCCGATGGCGGCCGCGTGGTAACCGGTGTCGTCGTGCGCGGCGTCACCCGCCTGGCTTCGGGCCTGAAGGCCGCCGGCGCGGTTTCGCTGCTGCCGCTGATCGAAATGGGAATTCCGGCTCTGCCCGAATTCGCCGCTCCCAAAAACTGGAGCTTCTGAGCATGGCCCGGTTCGCATTGCGTGCCGGGCTGCTCGCGGGGGGATGTCTGACACTGGCACTGGCCGGCGCTTCGGCGCGGGCCGATACCCTGCGCGATGCGCTCATAGCCGCCTACCAGACCAACCCCACCCTTGAATCGGCGCGCGCCCAGCAGCGCGCGACCGACGAGGGCGTGCCGATCGCACGGGCAGCGGGTCTGCCCAGCCTCAGCTCAACGGAAACGTTCGTCCGGAACGTGAAGCAGAGCGAAAACTCGCTGACTGCACCGTCGAAGACATTCACGGCGGATGGGCAACTGGGCGTGCCGATCTATTCGGGCGGAGCGGTGAAGAACCGCATCAAGGCAGCGAAGATCCGCGTCGAAGCCGGGCAGGCGGACTTGCGCGCGACGGAAGCCTCGGTCTTCTCGCAAGTCGTCGCTGCCTACATGGACGTGATCCGTACCGAGGCGATCGTCGGCCTCAACCGCAAGAACGTCAGCGTGCTGGAGACCAACCTCCAGGCCACCAGCGACCGTTTCCAGATCGGCGATCTCACCCGCACCGACGTCGCCCAGTCGCAATCGCGCCTGGCCGTCGCCCAGAGCGACTTGCGCACCGCCGAAGCGAACCTCGCCTCCGCGCGGGAGACCTATATCCGCTTCGTCGGCAGGGCGCCCGAAACGCTGGATGCACCGCCGCCGCTGCCGAACCTGCCGGCCACGGCCGACGAAGCCGCCGCGATCGCACTCGATTCCAATCCCGACCTGATCGGCGCACGAGAGCGCACCAAGGCGGCGGACAAGGACATCGACGTGGCCGGGGCAGGGCGCCTGCCCACCCTGCGCCTGTTTGGCCAAGGCAGCTACAACAATTACTTCAACACGCTGGCGCGTGGCGTTGTAGCCGCAAACGTTTCACAGAGCGATTCATCCGCGCAAGCCGGTGCGCAGCTGTCGATCCCGATCTTCCAGGGCGGTCTTCCCGCCGCCCAGCGCCGCCAGGCCCAGGCCACCGCCTCGGCCACGCTGGAGCAGGAAATCGCCACCGAGCGCGATGTGATCGCTCAGGTGCGGTCGGCCTATACCTCGTGGAATGCCTCGAACGACCTGATCCGCTCCTCGCAAGTGGCGGTGGATGCCGCCGCGCTCAGCCTCGAAGGCGTCCGGGCCGAAAACTCGGTGGGCAACCGCACGATCCTCGACATTCTCAATGCCGAGCAGGAATTGCTCAACGCGCAGGTCACGCTGGTGACGGCGCGGCGCAATGCCTATGTCGCGGGCTTCACGCTGCTGGCGGCGATGGGCAAGGCCGAGGCGCGCGATCTCAATCTCGACGGCGGCGCTCTCTACGATCCGCAGCTCAATTACGACCGCGTGAAGGGCAAGTTCATGGATTGGGGCAACGACCCCGCGCCCGTGGCCAAGTCCACCCGCACCGTTGACACGCCGGTGCAGGACGGGAACATTCCGCAGCAGTGATCGACTGCTCCGATTCGGAGCGGGTTTTCGTTATGTCCGGCCCGGGGTAGCATCGGTGCCGGACAGCGAGCAGGGGCAAAGTGGCATGCGTCAGAGCGGTGAACCTTCGGTCGAGGAGATTCTCCAGTCGATCAAGCAGGTGATCGCACGCGACAATCGCGTTGATTCCCGCAGCCCGCGCCGTCCGGCCGACGCGATCTTCGACGAGGAAGACGACGTGCTCGACCTCGCGGAAACGACCCAGCTCGCGCCCGAGGATACGGCCAGCGAAGAACCCGCGTTGCTGCAAGACGTGACCCGCAACTCGATGCGGGAATCACTGGCTGCGCTGGCGATGCTCTCCGAGCCCGGCGCGCCGCCGCAGATCGTCCGCTCGGGCGAGACCTCGCTGGAAGGCCTGACCCGCGAACTGCTGCGCCCGGCACTGGCCGAATGGCTGGACAAGAATCTTCCGCCGATGGTAGAACGTCTCGTCGCTGCCGAAATCGCCAGGATCGTCGGCAAGAAGGGCTGAGAGTCTGTTTGAAAAATGCCCGTATGGGCATTTTTAGAGCGGCACCGGCCCCAAAGGTTTTTCGGCGCCCCCACCCTACCACCCGACGGTAGTATCCTGCGGGTGGTAGGGTGGGGCGCCTGAAAGCTATTGGGGGCCGGTGCCGCAAAATTCGCCTTCAGCGAATTTCAAACGAAACTGGACCTAAGCGCTCCGGGTTCCTAACTCAGGCACATGGCAAGACCAGACCCTGCGCTGCTCGATCCCGCGCGCTACCCGTTTTCCTGTGCAATCGAACCGCGCTTCAGCGACCTCGATCTCAATCGCCACATCAACAACGTCGCCATGGCGGGAATGCTCGAAGACGGGCGCGTGCGATTCTACCGCGCCGCTGCGGGGGAAAAGGAGTTCCAGGGGCTGGCGACGATGGTGGCCAGCATCTCGATCGAATACCTTGGCGAAACCCGCTATCCGGAAACCCTGACCCTCCACGGCGCCATCGAGCAGCTTGGCCGCACCAGCCAGCAGATCGTGCAGATCGTGACTCAGGGCGGCAAGCCGGTGGTTTTCTGCCGCACGGTTATCGTCATGGTCGGACCCGAAGGCCCCGCAGCCTTGCCCGAACACTATCGCGCCCGCGCCGCCGAATGGTCGCTGCGCGCATGACTGCCTCTCACCACGAGATCGAGAAGGCCGAGGCGGCTTTGGCCAAAGCAGGCGGGGATGCGATCCAGCGCCACATCTTCATCTGCGCGGAGCCGCAGAAGGGCGAGTGCTGCTCGCCGGAGAAGGGCGCCGCCGCGTGGAAATACCTGAAAAAGCGCCTCAAGCAGCTCGGTCTCGATGGAAACGGCGGGGTCGCCCGCACCAAGGCCGATTGCCTGCGCATCTGCTTCGCGGGTCCGGTCGCGGTCGTCTGGCCGGACGGGGTCTGGTATCACTCCTGCACGGACGAGGTGCTGGAGAAGATTATCCAGCAGCACCTGATCGGCGGCGAGCCGGTCGAGGAATTCCGCCTGCGTCCTGCAGGAAATTGAAGACTCAGAACTCGTGATCGTCGTCGAGCGGATCGACGACCGACTCGTCGTGCCCGGTGCCGCTGGAGAGGAACACCAGCCCCATCAAAGCCGAAGCCAGCAGCATCGTGAAGCCGATGCCCAGCGCCGCGGCAATGTAGAAGTGCACCGAGACCATTCCGTTCGACCGATAAAGCAGGATCACCGAAGCGATCACCAGCGCCACCGTCACCGTCATCATGTAGCGCATGATCCGGCGATAGCGCGCCCAGGCATGGGCAGCCTTTTCGGGATCTTCCAGGGGCGAACGGGGTATCATCGCGCCCATTTGCGCCTTCGCGCGGGCGCCCGCAAGGGACTCGTGCAGTCCCCCCGCAGCTATGATAGTCTCCCTCGAACAAGCTCCGGAAGAGGGCGTGCGAGGAGCGGGTCGGAGACCCGATAAGGGAGACTGCAAAGATGACGATCGAACGGATCATCGCCGGCCGGGAGGCCGTGATCACCTGCCAGGCAGACTGCACCGTCAGCGAAGCCGCATCGCTGCTGGCCGAGCGCCGGATCGGCGCCCTGCCGATCTTCGAGGGCGACAACCTCGTCGGGATATTCTCCGAACGCGACCTGATCTACCGCCTGCGCGAATTCGGCCCTGCCGTGCTGGGCATGCAGGTCAGCGAAGTCATGACCGCGCCGCCGCTGACCGTGGACCCTTCGGCCACAGCACTCGCTGCGCTGGCGCTGATGACGCGGCGCCGCGTCCGTCATCTGCCTGTGGTGGTCGACGGACGCATGGTCGCCTTCGTGTCGATTGGCGACATCGTGAAATATCGGCTGGAAAAGGTGGAATCGGAAGCCGCGGCGATGCGCGACTACATCCAGATGGCCTGACCCCACTGCGAGACCTTGCCGCCCACCTTGCCCCCACCTTGCCGGAGCGGACGGGGAGGCCTACATCGCGGGCATGGACCAGCAAACCGTCACACTCAGCCCCTCGGCTGCCTCGCGCGTGGCCGCGATTGCCGAAAAGCAAGGAAAGCCGGCGATTCTTCGCCTCTCGGTCGAAGGCGGCGGCTGTTCGGGCTTCCAGTACAAGTTCGGCCTCGCCGAAGCCCCGGAATCCGACGACACCGTGACGGAGACCGATGGCGTGCGCCTGGTGGTGGACTCGGTCAGCCTCGACCTCGTGAGCGGCTGCGTGGTGGACTACGTGGAATCGCTCGGCGGCGCCGCCTTCCGGGTCGAGAATCCCCAGGCTGCGGCCGGATGCGGATGCGGATCGAGCTTCTCCATATGAAGAAGATCGCCACGTTCAACATCAACGGCATCAAGGCCCGCCTGCCCCGTCTGCTCGAATGGCTGGAGGAAACCCGCCCTGCGGTCGCCTGCCTGCAGGAGATCAAGACCCAGGACGAGGGCTTCCCGATCGCCGAGTTCGAGAAGATCGGCTACAAGGGCATCTGGCACGGCCAGAAGGGCTTCAACGGCGTGGCTATCCTGGCGGACGGCGAAATGCCGCTGGAAGTCCAGCGCGGCCTTGAAGGCGAGCCGGAAGACGAACATTCGCGCTATCTCGAAGCGGACGTCTTCGGCATGCGCGTGGTCTGCATCTACCTGCCCAACGGCAATCCGCTGCCCGGCCCCAAATTCGACTACAAGCTGCGCTGGATGGAGCGCCTGCGCCGCCGCATGGACGCGATCAAGGCCGAAGAAGTCCCGGCGATCGTCACCGGCGACTTCAACGTGATCCCCACGGACCGCGACGTCTGGTCGCCGCCCGCCATGGCTGCCGACGCACTGATGCAGCCGGAATCGCGCGATGCCTACTTCCGCCTGCTCGGCGATGGCTGGACCGACGCGATCGCCACCCACAACCCGCGCGGCGGCATCTGGACGTTCTGGGACTATCAGGCCGGTGCGTGGCAGCGCGACCACGGCTTCCGCATCGACCATGCGCTGCTCTCGCCGGAACTGGCCGACCGCCTCGTTTCCTGTGGCGTCGACAAGTCCTATCGCGGGCGCGAGAAGTCCAGCGATCATACGCCGGTCTGGGTGCAGCTCAGGGATTGATCCGTAGCAATACGAAAAAGGGGCGCGAAACGATGTGTTTCGCGCCCCTTTTTCGTGTCCGTCGCTGAGACCGTAATCTCAGCGATAGAAGATGTGGTTGTCCACTTGGGCAAGGCGAGTCAGGCGCCAGTTGGGTGCCACACGCGCGGCGTGGAAGAAGAGGGCGCCCTTCACCGGGCTCTTCCAGCTCTTCTCGACAGCGATCTTGGCGATCGCCACGGCCTCGCGCCAGGCGCTCGACTGCTCGCGGGCCTTGGGCATCTTCCTGCCCTGGATGAACGAGAACTGCGAAGGCTGATAGACCACGCCGCAATAGCTCGCCGGGAAACGGCCAGATTCGGCGCGGTTGATGATCACCCGGCCAACGGCCAGCTGGCCTTCCAGAGTCTCGCCGCGCGATTCGAAGTAGATCGCACTGGCAAGACAGCGCATTTCGCTGCTGAGGCGGCCGGGGATCGACTGCTGCGCAACGAGCTGCGCGAGCGTGTCGGCGTCGACCTGTGCGTCCTGGGTGACCTCTTCGTCGGCAGTGCCAGCATCGGCATTCGTGTCAACCGCTGCGTCCGTCGCATCTGCCCCGTCTTCCGAGGGGAGGGACTGGACGACCGGCTGCGATACGAAGATCGGGTCGAGGGTCGATTTAGCCTGCACCAGAACCGGTGCCAAAGCCGCGGCGCCCGAACCCTGTGCGCCGAATAGGGTGGTCAAAACCGTAGCGGCCAGCGCCACCGCGCTAGCCCACTGAAACTTGGTTCGCATTAAATCTTGATCAAAGGCGGTGAACCAGTCCGACGCAGGCGGGAACGGAATGCCCTTTCAAGGCGTTCACCTTCCAAACGATCCTGCCGACGATTCCCCGTCTGCGTGCTAGCCGGGCTGGCCGAAGTGCTGCCCGAGCCGCTTCCGCGTCTGTGCAGTGGCCATTAACTTGCATCTCCTGCAAGTCAACCTTCTTGTTAACCAACCCCGATGAAGCGTTCGGGCTTCGCGACGTCCAGTTCGACGATCCACAAGTCCGGGTCCTGCTGTCCGCGCCGCTCCAGATAGTCGGCAAAGGCGAGTCGTTCCTGCGGATCGCCGCCGGATTCGTAGCGTTTCGTGCAAGTCCAAGCGCGGGTGCCGTCGAGTTGCGGCATGCGCTCATAGAGGCGCGGATTATCTCCATTCTCGATCAGAACGAGCATGATCGTCCCGGCGTCGCGTTCACCTTTGCTGAGCACGGCGCCGAAACCGCCTTCCGCCTGTACCGCGCGGAGGAGTCCGGAAACTTCGAGATGGGCGGGCAGACGCGCGTCCAAGATCAGGACCCGGCGTAGCCCGGCAGGCCGGAAAGGGCGATGCGCGAGCGCATGAACGTGCCGGTGCCGCGCCCGACTTCCTCGCCGTCCTCGTCCACCAGCCGCGATTCCGCCACCAGCACACGGCGACGGCCGCTGACCCAGCGCCCTTCCGCCACGATCGTACCGCCCTTGATCGGCTTGCTCAGCAGCAGGTTGAACGAAGTGGTGAGCAGGAACCGGTCGGTGACGAGGGTGTTCGCGGCATAGAAGGCCGCGTCGTCCAGCATCTTGAAATAGATCGTGCCATGCGCGGCCCCGGCGGCATGGAAGCAGTCCGGCTCGACATCGAAAGTGATGCGCGACAGCCCCTCGCCGGGAATCTCCAGGCGGGAGCGGAACATCTGGTTGATCGGCGCCGAGGCATAGAGGCCTTCCAGCGCCCGCCAGTGCAGTCCGGCGCCGGACACGTCCGGAGCGCCGGTTTCCGATGATTCAGGCGGCATCGCGATCGATGACGTTGCTGAGCAGGCTGTAAAGGGCTTCCGGACCAGGCGCTTCGATCAGCGCCTCGTGCATGCGCTCGTCGCGCATCATGCGCGAGATCGCCGCCAGTGCATGAAGGTGCGTGGCCCCCGCGTTCTCGGGCGAGAGCAGGCCGAAGACGAGATCGATCGGCACGCCGTCGGCGGAATCGAAATCAACCGGGGTATCGAGCCGCATGACCACCGCCACCGGGCGGCCGAGGCCTGCCATGCGGGCGTGGGGAATCGCGATGCGGCGACCGAAACCGGTGCTGCCCATTTCCTCGCGTTCGACGATGCGCGCCAGAACCTGCTCGCGATCGAGGTGGTAAACCTCGGCGAAAAGGTCGGCGAGTCGGCCGAGAATCACATGCTTGCTGTCTGCGCTGGTAGTCACGACGGCGTCAGGCAACAGGGTAAAAAGACTGCTCATCTGCGTTTCTGGTTCTGGCCCAAACGGAATGTCCGGGGTTTAAACGTCCATAACCCCCGGAAAACCGGGGGTTATGTTTTCTTCTTCGAGAAGAAATGCAGGCGCCCGAACGGCGCCGGGGTCTGCGTCAGTGCGGCTCGACCCAGCCAATCGAACCGTCGCCGCGGCGGTAAACCATATTATGGCGTCCCGTTCCAGCGTTTTTGAACAGCAAGGCCGTGGTATTGCGGAGGTCCAGCATCATCACCGCGTCCGAAACCGTGGCCTCGGGAACGTCCACGCGGGTTTCCGCGATCACCACCGGCGCATCGACTTCGAACTCTTCCTCATGCTCGGTCTCGGGCTCTTCGAAAATCGTGTAGGCGGCTTCTTCCACGGCAACCGCATAGGCGGTCTGTTCGTGGCGGTCCTTGATCCGGCGCTTGTAGCGGCGAAGCTGCTTGTCGATCTTCTCGGCGGCCTGGTCGCAGGCGATATGCGCGTCCTGCGCCATGCCGGTGCCCTTGAGCACAAGGTTCTGCATCACGTGCACCACGATATCGCAGCGGAAAGCCGCTGCCGGGGCGCGACCGAACGTGACCTGGGACGACAGCGCGCGGCTGAAGTACTTGTCTACGATCGCCGTCAACCGCTCGTTGGCGTGGGTCTGGAGGGCTTCACCGGTGTCGACCTGATGGCCGGAAACGCGGATGTCCATGAGCGATTACTCCTCTGCTGTGATTCAGGCGCCCCAGAGCGGGGCATCGACCGACTTGAGAAACTCCGCATGAATGAGGAGTTCCTCCTCGGTTGCCGCGTGGGGACGCGGCTGACGGAAAGGACGATCCTTGCGAATGAGGATCTTCGATTCCGCGGTGATCTCGGCGGTTTCGGCGAGAAGTTCGAGACCGATCTGGCGACCGCCCCGAAGCTCCACGTAGACCTGCGCGAGCAGCTCGGCGTCTAGCAAGGCGCCGTGCTTGGTACGATGACTTCGATCAATTCCGTAGCGCGAGCAGAGCGCGTCGAGCGTCAGCTTGGCGCCGGGGTGGCGCACTTTGGCCAGCTCCATCGTATCGACCATGCGGCCGAGATCGACGTGCGGATGGCCGCAGCGTTCCAGCTCGAAATTGATGAAGTTGAAGTCGAACTTGGCATTGTGGGCGATCATCGGCGCGTCGCCGATGAAGTCCAGGAAGTCCTGCGCGCTCTGGGCGAACAGCGGCTTGTCGGCGAGGAAGTTGTCGGACAGGCCGTGCACCGCTTCCGCCTCGGCGGGCATCGTGCGCTCGGGGTTGAAATAGGCGTGGTAGGCCTTGCCGGTCAGCACCCGGTTGACCATTTCGATGCAGCCGATCTCCACCATCCGGTCCCCGTTCCTGGGGTCGAAACCTGTGGTTTCGGTATCGAAGATGATCTCTCTCATCCCTCTCCATATCTGCCTGCCAGACCCACTTCGCAAGGGCCTGACCGCGATTATTCTGACTCGGTCAACGCAGCCACGATACGACTCACCTGCACGCGGGTTTCCGCCAGCGACGTACCGGTATCGATGACGAAATCGGCCCGCGCGCGCTTTTCCGCGTCGGGAACCTGCAGGCCCAGAATCTGCTCGAATTTTTCGGGCGTCATGCCCGGCCGCGCGAGCACGCGGGCGCGCTGCGCCTCGGCCGGAGCGGAAACGACCGCCACCCCGTCCAGCCCGCGGTCGCCGACTTTCTCGTAGAGCAGGGGGATGTCGAAAACGACCAGCGGGACGCCATCGTGCCCGGCGAGGAATCGGGTCCGCGCCCCGGCGACGGCGGGGTGGACGATTCCCTCAAGTCGGGCAAGCGCTTGCCCGTTCCCGAACACCGCCGCGCCCAGTTTGGCGCGGATGACTCCTTCCGGCCCGGTGGTGCCGGGGAAGGCCGCCTCGATTTCGGCAACCAGTTCGCCGCCCGGCCCCTGAAGCTCGTGAACCACGGCATCGGCATCGAAGACCGGCACGCCCAGTTCGCGGAACATCCCGGCCACCGTCGACTTGCCCATGCCGATGGAGCCGGTGAGGCCAAGGATGCGAGTCATGCCAGCAGGCGCTCGCGCAGTTCCGCGTCGAAAGCGCGCGGCGGCTTGACGCCGAAGAAGTGCGCGAAAGCGACGTCGGCCTGGCCGATCAGCATCGAAAGGCCGTCCACCGTCTCGAATCCGGCCCGGCGCGCTTCCTGGAGGAACGGCGTTTCGAGCGGGCTGGTGACGATATCGTAGACCACGCTGCGCGGCGGCGCATGTGTGAAATCGAAGGCGAGGGGGGGCTGGCCGGTCATGCCGAGCGGACTCGCATTGACGATCACGTCAAGGCACTGCTCGCGGTCGTCGAAGGCGAAGTCGGTCGGCTCGGCAAAATGGGCGAGGTCGATGGCGTGATGATCGTCCTGCGTGGTCACGTCATCCAGCATCGCCTGCGCCTTCGCCGGATTGCGCCCGGCCAGGACGACGACGAATCCCCGCTCCGCCAGCGCCGCGACGATCGCCCGCGAAGCCCCGCCGGTGCCGAGCACGCGGGCCATGCGGAACAAGTGAGTCTGTTCGAGCAGCGGCTGCAGGGGTTCAAGGAATCCCGGCGCATCGGTGTTGTAGCCGGTCAGCGTGCCGTCCGCCTCGCGCACCACGGTGTTGACCGCGCCGATCTTCGCGGAGAGCGGATCGAGGCGATCGAGCAGGGGAACGATAGCCTGCTTGTGCGGCATCGTGACATTGCAGCCGCGCCAGTCCGGATCGGCGCGGCGCTCGGCCAGATAGTCGGCGAGTCCTTCGGCCGGAACCCGGTGGCGGTCGTAGCGACCGGGGAGGCCCAGCTTCTCCAGCCAGAATCCGTGAATCACCGGGGACTTGGACTGTTCGATCGGATCGCCGATGACTTCGGCGTAGGGCTGATTCATGACGCGATCGCTCCCAGACGGCGCAGCGCCGCCTGCACTTTGAGCAGCGGCATGCCGAGAATGGTGAAATAGTCGCCCTCGATCTTCTCGAAAAGCTGCACGCCGCGCGCCTCGATGCGAAACACGCCGACGCAGCCCGCCACTTCCGGCCATTCCGCATTCAGATATTCGGCGATGAAAGCGTCCGAAAGCCTGGTGACATGGAGCGCCGCAACGGCATCCTCGGCCCAGAGCACTTCGCCGTCCCGCACCAGGGCGGCGGCGCTGTGGAGGTGCATCACTTTGCCGGAGAAGAAGCGCAGATGCTCGGCGGCAGCCTCGCGGCTTGCGGGCTTGTCGAAACGGCGACCACCGCATTCCACGAGGGAATCGCTGCCGAGCACGAGTTCACCCGACTCTTCGGCGGAAACCGCCAGTGCCTTGGCCCGCGCCAGTTCCAGCGCGATTTCGGCGGGCGGCTTGCCGGAGAGTCCGGCCTCGATGGCGCGTTCATCGACATGGGCAGGGCGCGCGCGAAACGGAATCGCGGCGGCTTCGAGCATGGCGCGCCGCGAGGCGCTTTGCGAGGCGAGGACGATCATGGTGCTTTTTTCCGAATGAATCAGATCGGCTTCGGACCGACCGGACCCTGAGCCCCTTCGGCCTTGCGCTCGTTGTAGAGATTGATGATCGCCGCCGCGGTTTCCTCGATCGAGCGGCGCGTCACGTCGATCACCGGCCAGGAATTGTCCGCGAACATGCGCCGCGCATATTTCAGCTCGTCCTCGACCCTGTCGCTCTTCACATAGTCGGTGTCGGGCGACTGACTCAGCGAGAGCAGGCGGTTGCGGCGGATCTGAATCAGGCGCTCGGGCGCAGTGGTCAGGCCGACCACCAGCGGGCGCTTCAGCCCGTAGAGCAGGGTCGGCGGCGGGCTTTCCACAACGATCGGGATATTCGCGACCTTGTAACCGCGATTGGCGAGATAGATCGAAGTCGGCGTCTTGCTGGTGCGCGAGACTCCCGCCAGCACGATATCCGCTTCCTCCCAGTCCTCCCAGGCGATGCCGTCATCGTGGGCGATGGTGAACTGAATCGCATCGACGCGGGCGAAATAGGCATCGTCGAGGCGATGCTGGCGACCGGGACGGCCCTTGGCTTCCTGCCCGAGCAGGGCCTCCAGCGCATCGGTGACGCCGTCGAGCACCGCGATCGCCGGCAGGCCGAGCTGCTGGCAGCGCTCTTCCAGACGGCCGCGGGTTTCCTCGTTCACCAGGGTGAAGAAAACGAGTCCGGGATTGGCGGCGATCTCGCCCATGATCCGGTCGAGGTGCTGCTGCGAGCGGACCATCGGCCAGAAATGCCGCAAAACGTCGGAATCATCGAACTGGGCGAGGGCCGCCTTGGCGATCATTTCCAGCGTTTCGCCGGTGGAATCCGAGAGCAGGTGAAGGTGAAAACGCGCCATTCGAGGCTTTTCCGAGAGTCTTTCGCGTGAAGAACCCCCGAGACAACCCGGCGGCCTGTGGATATGTGGCGGCATAAACCACGGGACAGTGCTGGTGACAACTCGCTTCCCGGTTTTGCTCCACATTGAACCGATTTCGTCGCGAGAGTCGTAAACATGATTCAAATCCGCCCCACACCCTGTGGGTAACAGGGATAAAGAGTCTTTGACTCAGACTCTCCGGAGAGTCGCTGCGCGAATTTGAACCTGTTCGCCGTGGAATGAATCGGGCAAGATTCAAAAGTCCCCGATATCCACAGGACCAACAGACTCCATCATCCTTCTAAGAATCTTTTATTTTTTGATCGGACCTGAATCTCGATGCCTGGCCTTCTTCTCGAAAACCTGCTCGGAACGAACACGAGCAAGCGTCCAGTCTGGCTGATGCGCCAGGCCGGAAGATACCTTCCCGAATATCGTGCCCTGCGCGCCGAAAAGGGCGGATTCCTGGCGCTCGTCTACGACACCGACGCAGCTGCGGAGATCACCTTGCAGCCGATCCGCCGGTTCGGATTCGACGGCGCGATCCTGTTTTCCGACATTTTGATCGTGCCTTATGCGATGGGTCAGAATCTCGAATTCCTCGCCGGTGAAGGCCCGAAACTGACTCCGCGTCTGGTCGATTCCGCGCTGGAGAATCTGAGCGCGGTTCCTGAACGGCTGACTCCGATCTACGAAACCGTGCGCAAGGTTCGCGCCGGACTCGATTCCGAAAAGACGATGCTCGGCTTCGCCGGAAGTCCCTGGACGGTCGCTACGTACATGTGTGCAGGCGAGGGCAGCCGGGATCAGCATGAGACTCGGGCAATGGCCTATCGCGACCCTTCAGCGTTTGCGGAAATCATCCAGGCTATCGTGGGGGTGACTGTCGAATATCTCAGTGGCCAGATTCAGGCGGGAGCCGAGGCTGTACAGTTGTTCGATTCATGGGCAGGGTCGCTCTCTCCGGCCCAGTTCGAGCAATGGGTGATCGCGCCCAATGCAGACATCGTTTCGGCGGTGAAGGCGCGCCATCCCGAGACTCCGATCATCGGCTTCCCCAAGGGATCCGGCGAGAAACTTCCCGCTTACGCCCGCGAGACCGGGGTGGACGCGGTCGGAATCGATGAGACGATCGATCCCCTATGGGCCGGGCGCGAATTGCCCGAGGGACTCCCGGTGCAGGGGAACCTCGATCCGCTGCTGCTGCTGGCGGGTGGCGAGGAGCTGGAGAGTCAGGCCCTGCGTGTGCTCGATGCCTTTGCGACCCGTCCGCATGTCTTCAATCTCGGCCACGGAATCGGTCAGTTCACGCCGATCGAGAACGTGGAGCGCCTGCTCGGAATCGTCCGCAACTGGTCGCGCTGATCCTTCCCGAAACGGGGAGGGGGACCATCGGCAAGGCGGTGGCGGCGGGCAGGCAGTTCATGCAAGCTCACCGGTCAAACACCACCACCTTGCTGATTCAGCGCCGGAATCGGCTTGCCCCCCGTCTGCCAAGGGTGCAGGAGGGCCGCCGCTGAACCATTAGCCTAACCGTCGAGACTCGTGGGACCCATGCAGGAAGTGCTTTCCATGCTCTATCTCTGGCTCAAGGCCGGACATGTCATCTTCGTGATCTTCTGGATGGCCGGGCTGTTCATGCTGCCGCGCTATTTCGTCTATCACCAGGAAGCGGAAGCCGGCTCGGCAGAGGAAGCGCGCTGGATCGACCGCGAGGCGAAGCTGCGCAAGATCATCCTGACGCCCTCGCTGATCCTCACCTGGGTCCTCGGCATCGCCACGGCCACTGCGATGGGCGCCTGGAGCGAAGGCTGGCTGCACACCAAGCTGCTCTTCGTGCTGGGACTCTCCGGCTATCATGGCTGGCTGATCGGCTACGGCAAGAAGCTGGCACGCGGCGAGCGTCCACTGACCGGCAAGAAACTGCGCCTGCTGAACGAGATTCCGGGCCTTGCCGCCGTGGTGATCGTGATCCTGGTGGTCGTGAAGCCCTTCTGATTCCTGCCCGATTCATCGCCTCGGTCCGATCCGCAGCGATGAATCCCGTTTCCGTTCAACCCGCAAGTCTGCCGCCTCGCGGATGACTCGTTGACCGAAAGTCGCGGAACGCTTATCTGGGCCTTGTTCCGGCACAGGGCGGCGAGCCCATTCTCCTGCCCGGATCCGCTTTCCCCAAGCCCTTAGATCCCGCCGGTCGACACGCAATTTCCATCCGGAATCCAGACAAATGCATCTCAAAGAACTCAAGAAGAAAACGTCGGCCGAACTGGTCGAAATGGCAGAGGAACTGGGCGTAGAAGGCGCATCGACGCTCCGCCGACAGGACCTGATGTTCGCCATCCTCAAGGAAGTGGCCGAAGACGGCGAGGAAATCATCGGGCAGGGCACCATCGAAGTGCTCACCGACGGCTTCGGCTTCCTGCGTAGCCCCGAGGCGAACTACCTTGCCGGCCCCGACGACATCTACGTCTCGCCCAACCAGGTCCGCAAATGGGGCCTGCGCACCGGCGATACCGTCGAAGGCGAAATCCGCGCCCCGCGCGACGGCGAGCGCTACTTCGCCATCACCAAGCTCATCAGCGTCAATTTCGACGATCCCGACGTGGTGCGCCACCGCGTCAACTTCGACAACCTGACGCCGCTCTATCCCGACCAGCGCCTGAAGCTCGATTGCCTCGACCCCACGGTCAAGGACAAGTCGGCCCGCGTGATCGATCTCATCTCGCCGCAGGGCAAGGGCCAGCGCGCCCTGATCGTGGCGCCGCCGCGCACCGGTAAGACCGTGCTGCTGCAGAACATGGCCAAGGCCATCACCGACAACCATCCGGAAGTCTTCCTCCTCGTACTGCTCGTCGACGAGCGCCCGGAAGAAGTCACCGACATGCAGCGCTCGGTGAAGGGCGAGGTCATCTCCTCGACCTTCGACGAACCCGCCCAGCGCCACGTCCAGGTCGCCGAAATGGTGATCGAGAAGGCCAAGCGCCTCGTCGAGCACAAGCGCGACGTCGTGATTCTGCTGGACTCGATCACCCGCCTCGGCCGCGCCTACAACACCGTCGTGCCCAGCTCGGGCAAGGTGCTGACCGGCGGTGTCGACGCCAACGCCCTGCAGCGCCCCAAGCGCTTCTTCGGCGCCGCGCGCAACATCGAGGAAGGCGGCTCGCTCTCCATCATCGCCACGGCCCTGATCGATACCGGCAGCCGCATGGACGAAGTCATCTTCGAAGAGTTCAAGGGCACCGGCAACTCGGAAATCGTCCTCGACCGCAAGGTGGCGGACAAGCGCATCTTCCCGGCTCTCGACGTCGGCAAGTCCGGTACCCGCAAGGAAGAGCTGCTCGTCCCGAAGGACCAGCTCACCAAGATGTGGGTCCTGCGCCGTATCCTCATGCAGATGGGCACCGTCGACGCGATGGAGTTCCTGCTCGACAAGATGAAGGACTCGAAGACCAACGAGGACTTCTTCTCGACCATGAATCAGTAAGCGGAGATCGGGGGCTTGAGCATTCTTCAGACTCTGGTGGCCACATCCTCTTTGGGTGGCCCCGCCGAGATCTGGCAGCACATCGTCACCGATTTTTCGAACCTTGGGACGCCGGCAGCAATGTCGGCGTTCTTGCAGGTGCTGATGATCGACGTGGTGCTGGCAGGCGACAACGCCATCGTCGTCGGTGCTCTCGCCGCCGGACTCCCAGCAGACCAGCGCAAGAAGGTCATCGCCATCGGCGTGATCGCGGCGCTCGTGCTGCGCATCGGCTTCGCACTGATGGTGACATGGCTGCTCGGCATCGTCGGCCTGATCTTCGCGGGCGGACTCCTGCTGCTGTGGGTCGCCTGGAAGATGTACCGCGAGATTCGCGGCGGCGAACATTCCCCCGGCTCGCCCGAGATCGAAGGCGACGAACATTCCGGCGTGAAACCCGCCAAGAGCTTCGCCGGCGCGGCGATCTCGGTGGCGGTGGCGGATATCTCGATGTCGATCGACAACGTGCTCGGCGTGGCCGGCGCAGCGCGGGAGCATCCGGGAATCCTGATCGTCGGGCTGGTCTTCGCCGTAGCGCTCATGGGCGTGGCGGCGAACTTCATCGCCCGGTATATCGAACGCTATCGCTGGATCGCCTGGGTGGGCCTCGCGGTGATCCTCTACGTGGCGGTGAAGATGATCTACGAAGGGTGGATCGATCCGCAACTGGGGATCGTCACTTTGATCTGATGGAAGAGGGCTCGGGTTTCCGGGCCCTTTTCTTTTCAGGAAGGGGAAGTCCTGGGGGATTATCCCCCAGACCCTCGGAATGTCGACGCTGTGCGCCGCCTATCGGTAGTGAGCTCCTTGCGGCGCAGCCATTATGTCTCCCGACGCAGCCATGGGCGCTGAACGGATAGGTGGCGCACGACGCTGACAGTATCGGGGTGCAAGGGTATTAACCCCTGCTCTTCCCCTTCAATTCTTCAGGGAATCAAAACCGTAGAACCGGTGGTAGCCCGAGCCTCAAGCGCCCGATGCGCCTCGGCAGCCTGCTCCAGCCTGAAGGTCTGCCCTATGCGCGGCGTGAGAATCCCCGAGGCGATCCGGTCGAACAACTTCTTCGCACTGATCGCAAGCTGATCTGGCGTGGCGACATAGTCGGCGAGCGTCGGGCGGGTGAGGTAGAGCGACCCGGCCTTCATCAGATCGAGCGGTGGCAGCGGGGGCACGGGGCCGGAGGCATTGCCGTAAGTCACCATGAAGCCGCGCCTGCGCAGCGACGCGAGCGAGGCTGACCACGAGGCTGCGCCGACTCCATCGTAGACGACGTGGCACATCTCGCCGCCGGTGATTTCTCGCACAGCTTCGGGAAGGTCGCTGAAGTCGCAGTGGAGCGAAAGCTCGCCGGGGACTTGTGCGGCCTTCTCCGCGCTGCCGGAGTGGGCGATGACGGTCACGCCCTTGTCGAGCAGCCAGGGCACCAACAGCGATCCCACGCCGCCCGCAGCCGAGTGAACGAGCGCGACGTGACCTTTCGCGGCGGGGAAGGTGTCTTCGGCGAGATAGCAGGCGGTCAGGCCTTTGAGCATGACGGCAGCGGCGATTTCCGGTGCGATCGCTTCGGGAATCCGCATTGCCTTGGTAGCGGTGATCACGCGGTGGCTGGCATAGGCGCCTCCGGCGTGAGTCGTGCCGACCTGTTCACCGATTGCAAATCCGTTCACGCCGTCACCCAGCGCAACGATCCGGCCGACGCTTTCGGAGCCGAGGCTGATCGGCAGGGGATCGGCGTAGAGTCCCTTGCGGTAGTAGGTATCGATGAAGTTGAGTCCGACCGCTTCGGTTTCGATCAGCACTTCGCCGGGACCGGGGGAGGGGACTGCAAAGTCCTCGCGCTCGATCACTTCGGGGCCGCCGTGGGTCCGGGCGATCATTCGGTATCCGGTGGTCATTGTCTGAACGTCCTTGAATCTGCGGTCGTGCGAACAAGCCCGGCCGCGCCCGGAGGGCGCGGACCGGGCATTCGTTATTCAGCCGATATGTTCGGCGAAGAACTCGGCGGTGCGCTGGTCGGCCAGTTCGGCACTGGCTTCGTCGCGGCGGGCGCCAATTTCGGCCGCGAAGCCGTGGTCGAGGCCTTCGTAGTCCCAGAGGGTGACGCGCGGATGGTCGTCGAGGCCTTCGTGAATCGCCTTCTGCGCGGCGGCGTCGACGAAGTGGTCGGCGGTGGGAATGTGCAGCATGAGCGGGCGGGCGATGGCGTGCTTTTCGTTCAGCATCTGGTCGATCATCACGCCGTAGTAGCCGACCGAGGCATCGATGTCGGTGCGCGCGGCGACCATGTAGGCGATCTTGCCGCCCATGCAGAAGCCGACGAGGCCGACCTTGGCGACGCCTTGTTCGCGGCGAATCCAGTGAATCACGGCTTCGAGATCGCGCATGCCGAGATCGAAGTCATGGGCCATCATGTGGTCCAGCGCCTGCTGCATTTCCACTTCGACATAGGGGCTGAGTTCGATGCCGGGCTTCTGGCGCCAGAAGCTGTCGGGCGCGACGGCGAGGTAGCCCTGGGCGGCCCAGCTGTCCGCCTTGCGGCGAATGCCGGGATCGACGCCGAAGATTTCCTGCTGGACGATGATCGCGCCGCGCGGGGTGCCTTCGGGGCGGGCGACATAGGCGGGAATCAGGCCGTCGCCGTCGAGCGTCGGGATTTCGGTATTGGTCATGGAAGTCTCCTGCGGATCGACCTGGAGCCTTCCGGCCCAATCAGGCGTTCAAGGGTCAGGCGTTGATCAAGGGTAGGCACGGGCGATGGACTTTGCCACCGCCATGTGCCACCCAAGACACAGAAATTTCAAACCGGGAGGCCGCCATGAAGGTCAATGTCGAGGTCGAATGCTCGCCTGAAGAAGCACGACGGTTCCTCGGTCTGCCCGATGTCACCAAGGCCAACGACGTCTATGTCGATGCACTGGCCAAGGCGATGCAGGGCGTGGGCAGTTTCGACCAGCTTCAGGAACTGAGCAAGCAGGTCGCACCGATGGGCCAGTTCGGCCTCAAGCTGTTCCAGCAGTTCCTCGAAAGCGGCGCCGCGATGGCGATGAGCGGGGCGATGAGTCCCAAGAAGGACTCCTGAGACCACCGCTATAGGGGTTCACGCGAGGGCGGCTCTGGAGTAGCGGCCAGTCATGCCTGACACGATCTTCGCGCTTTCCAGCGGTTCTCCTCCTGCGGCCATCGGTGTCGTCCGCATAAGCGGGCCTGCTGCCGGTGCCGCGCTCACGGCGCTTTCGGGAACGCTGCCGCAGTCGCGCCGGGCGAGCTATCGCGCCTTGCGGGATGCGGACAGCGCGGTGCTCGATCAAGCGCTCGTGCTGTGGTTTCCGGGACCCAATACGGCCACCGGGGAAGATCTCGCCGAACTGCATCTGCATGGGGGCAGGGCGGTCGTTGCGGCGGTCGAGACGGCCTTGCTCGGCATTGCGGGTTTGCGCCGGGCGGAACCGGGCGAGTTTACCCGCCGCTCTTTCGCCAATGGCCGGATCGACCTAGCCGAGGCGGAAGGCCTTGCCGACCTGCTCTCCGCCGAAACCGAACTCCAGCGCCGCAGCGCGCTCGCCATGGCGGGCGGTGCCTTTTCGCGGCAGGTCGAGCAGTGGCGAGACCGGGTTCTTGTCGCATCGGCAGCGGTGGAGGCCGTGCTCGATTTCGGGGACGAGGATGACGTGTCCGATTTGCCGCCGGACTTCCTCTCGCGGCTGACCGAGCTTCGCGGTGAGCTTCAGACATGGCTGTCGCGACCCCGCGCCGAGGCATTGCGCGAGGGCTTCCGCGTAGTGCTTGCCGGGCCGCCGAATGCGGGCAAGAGCACCCTGTTCAATGCGCTGGTCGAGGATGAGGCGGCGATCACCTCTCCGCTCGCCGGGACCACGCGCGACGTTCTGACGCGCGCGGTGTCGCTCGGCGGCGTGCCTTTCCTGTTCGGTGACACCGCAGGCCTGCGCGATGAAACGGGCGATGAGATCGAGGCCATCGGCATTTCGCGCGCTCTGGCCGAACTGGGCAAGGCCGATCTCGTGCTCTGGCTCGGGCCGGAAGGGGAGGGGCCGGACGGCGCCTGGGAAGTGGCACCGCAGGCGGACGTGTTCCACGTGAAACATAAGGCTTCGCCCCGGCACCGGATTTCCGCTGTCACCGGAATGGGCCTAGACGCTTTGCGGAAGGACCTGATCGAGACCGCCGCGGCCTCCATGCCGAAGCCGGGCGAGGCGGCGCTCAATCGCAGGCAATATGCATTGGTGGCGGAAGCCGAACGCGCACTCGGCAGCGCTGCGCAGGAACGGGACCCTCTGCTGGTTGCCGAAGCACTGCGTCTGGCACGCGTCGCTTGCGATGCGCTGATCGGGCGGGCGACGACGGAAGACATGCTCGATGCCCTGTTCGGCCGGTTCTGCATCGGCAAATAAGCACTGTTCCACGTGAAACATTTCGGACGACTTTGACGCGAGTCGCTGCTTCGGGTAAGCGCGTCGTCCATGCATTCCTTTGATGTGATCGTGATCGGCGGCGGCCATGCCGGCTGCGAGGCGGCGGCGGTTGCCGCGCGCATGGGCGCGCGCGTCGCGCTGGTCAGCTTCGATCTCGACGCCGTCGGCGCGATGAGCTGCAATCCGGCTATCGGCGGCCTCGGCAAGGGCCATCTCGTGCGCGAGGTCGATGCTTTCGACGGACTCATTGCCCGCGCGGCGGACGCAGCGGCGATTCACTATCGCATGCTCAATCGCTCGAAGGGCAGCGCTGTGCAGGGGCCGCGCGTCCAGGCGGACCGTAAGCTGTTCAAGGCGGCGATCCATCGCCTGCTCCAGAAGCAGGGCGACCTGACTCTGGTCGGGAGCGAAGCTGCGGCGCTGGTGATCGAGCGGGGCAGGGTGGTCGGCATCGATCTGGCCGATGGCACCCGCCTCGATGCCCGCGCCGTCGTCCTGTGCACCGGCACGTTCCTCGGCGGGACTCTGTTCCGGGGCGAGGAGCGCCTGACCGGCGGTCGCATCGGCGAGGCTTCGGCGCAGCGGCTTGCGAGTCAGATGCGCGAGGCGGTCCTGCCGATGGCGCGACTCAAGACGGGAACGCCGCCGCGCCTCGACGGTCGCACCATCGACTGGGCACGGCTCGACGAGCAGCCCTCCGATGGCGAGGACTGGACGATGTCGGCAATGGCGGATGGCCATCACGGCCGCCGCCGCGCGGTCCCGCAGGTGTTCTGCGCGATCACCCGCACCAATCCGCGCACCCATGATGTGATCCGCGAGAACCTCCATCGCTCACCGCTGTTCACCGGCGCGATCGGGGCTTCGGGTCCGCGCTATTGCCCCTCGATCGAGGACAAGATTCACCGCTTCGCCGATCGCGACGGGCACCAGATCTTCCTGGAGCCGGAAGGCCTCGACAACCCGCTGGTCTATCCGAACGGGGTGAGCACTTCGCTGCCCGCCGATGTGCAGCTGGCGATGCTGCGCACGATGGAAGGGCTGGAGCGGGTGGAGATGGTCGTGCCCGGCTATGCCGTCGAGTACGATCATATCGACCCTCGCGCGCTGCGCACGAGTCTGGAACTGCGCGACATGCCCGGCCTCTATTGCGCGGGCCAGATCAACGGCACGACCGGCTACGAGGAAGCCGCCGCGCAGGGACTCGTCGCAGGCATGCATGCCGCCGCTGAGGTCCTTGGCCGCGCGGCACCGGCGCTCGACCGGGCCAACAGCTACATGGCGGTGATGATCGACGATCTCACCCTGCACGGCGTGAGCGAGCCTTATCGCATGCTGACCGCGCGCGCGGAGTACCGCCTGCGCTTGCGCGCGAACAATGCCTCGACCCGGCTCACCCCGCTCGCCATCGAGATCGGCGCGGCGGGAGCGGAGCGCCGCGCCTGGTTCGAACGGCGGCTTGCCGCGCGGGCCGAAATCGATTCCGCCTTCGACACCTCGCTTTCGGGTCATGAACTGGCGCAGGCCGGTCTGCCGGTTCGCGCCGATGTCGGGCGCCTGCCTATCCGCGAGTGGCTGCGCTTTGGCGGCGTCGATATCGCCGGACTCTCGCCTTGGATCAATGCCGCCTTGCTGACCGATGCGGCGCTGGTCGAGGAAATGGTCGAGGATGCGGCCTATGCGCCCTATCTGGAGCGGCAGGAGCGCGAGCTGCGCGACTTGCGCGCCAGCGAGGCGCTGCCGCTGCCCGATGATTTTCCTTATGCCGAGATTCCCGGCCTCTCGCGCGAGATGGTCGAGCGGCTGAGCAAGGCCCGCCCCGCGAACCTCGCGGCAGCAGGACGGATTCCCGGAATTACCCCGGCAGCGCTCGCGGCGTTGCTGGTCCATGCCCGCAGGGAGGCGGCGTGATCACTACCGAAGACGAAGCACGCGAATGGTTGCGTGCACTGCCCGAATGCGAAGAAGCCGCCTGGGTTCGGCTTGAGACGCTGATCGCCATGCTGGTCGAGGAGAACCGGCAGCAGAATCTGGTCTCGGCGGCCAGCCTCGATCAGGTCTGGCTGCGGCATATCGTCGATAGCGCGCAGCTTCTGCCCTATGTTCCACGTGAAACATCGACGCCCTGGCTCGACCTCGGGACGGGGGCGGGCTTCCCCGGTCTCGTCATCGCGGCGCTGCGGCCCGAGTGCGAAGTAGTCATGGTGGAGTCGCGGACCCGGCGGATTGAATGGCTGGATCGTGCCCGTATCGCCATGGGTCTCGACAATGCCCGCGTCGCCGGTCAGCGTCTCGAACTGGTCGAGAGCTTCCCGGTCAGCGTGATTTCCGCGCGCGCTTTTGCGCCGCTCGAAAAACTTCTGACAATTTCTTCGCGTTTTTCCACAAGCGACACGGTCTGGCTGTTGCCCAAAGGGCGTTCGGCAAAGCAAGAACTGGAAGACCTTCGCAAGTGGCGGCACATGTTCCACGTGGAACAGTCCCTGACGGACCCGCAGGCAGGCATCATTGTCGGCAAGCTGGCCGACAGGAAGGGTATGACCAAGTGATCCGTATCGCTATCGCCAACCAGAAGGGCGGAGTAGGGAAGACCACGAGCGCGATCAACATCGCGACGGCCCTTGCCGCTACGGGCTGGAACACCCTGCTGATCGATATAGACCCCCAGGGCAATGCCTCGACGGGTATCGGCATTTCGGCGTCCGAGCGCGACCGTACCTCCTACGACGTGCTTGTGGACCGGGCGCCTATCGCCGATTGCGTGATGCCGACCCGCATTCCCAATCTCGACCTGCTGGCAGCGACCGTCGACTTGTCCGGTGCGGAAGTGGAGCTGGTCAATGCCGACGATCGCGCGAATCGCCTGCGCACTGCGCTGCGCGGTGATCTCGGCTACGACGTCTGCCTGATCGACTGCCCGCCGTCGCTGGGCCTGCTGACGCTCAATGCGCTTGCTGCTGCGGATACCCTGCTGGTGCCGTTGCAATGCGAGTTCTTCGCGCTGGAAGGGCTGAGCCAGCTGCTCCAGACGGTGGAGAGGGTGCAGCAGCGCTTCAATCCCGACCTCGGGATCATCGGCATCGCGCTCACCATGTTCGATCGCCGCAACCGCCTGACCGACCAGGTCTCCGAAGACGTGCGCTCGGTGCTGGGCCAGCTAGTCTTCGAAACCACCATTCCGCGCAATGTGCGCCTGTCCGAAGCGCCCAGCCACGGCGTGCCCGCGCTGATCTACGATCATGCTTGCGCCGGCAGCCGGGCCTACATGGCCCTGGCGCGCGAACTTATCACCCGACTGCCCGAGAAGAGGAAAGCGGCATGAACGACGAATCGATCGTCCGCATCAGCGTACCCCCCGCCCTGAATGTGACCGGCGCCGCCGCCACTGGCGTTTCTGGAGCGTCGAAACAGAAATCGAAGGGCCTCGGTCGCGGACTGGGGGCTTTGCTGGGCGAGACTCGCCGCGAGGAACCGCTCGGCACTCCGGGAAGCACCGAGAGTCGCGGTTCGGCGACGCGGGCAGGGGGACTTGCGGTCCTTGCCATTGCCGACATCACCCCGCACCCGGATCAGCCGCGCCGCATCTTCGACGAGGAAGCGCTGGAGGAACTGGCCGCTTCGATCGCCCATCGCGGCGTGATTCAGCCGATCATCGTGCGGCCGATGGACGGTGGCCGCTACCAGCTCGTCGCCGGTGAACGCCGCTGGCGGGCTGCGCAGAAGGCGCAGCTTCACGAGATTCCGGCGCTTGTCCGCGAACTCACCGAGCGCGAAGTCATGGCGCTGGCGCTGATCGAGAACCTCCAGCGCGAGGATCTCAATCCCATCGAAGAAGCACGGGCCTACAACCGTCTTTCCGAATTCGAGGGCATGACCCAGGCCGAGATCGCCCGCATGGTCGACAAGAGCCGCAGCCATGTCGCCAACTTCCAGCGTCTGCTCGCTCTGCCGGACGAGGTGATCTCGATGGTCGAGAAGGGCAGCCTGTCGATGGGCCATGCCCGCGCCCTGATCGGTTGCGACGGCGCCGAGGAGATCGCCGAAGCTGCCATTGCCAAGCAGATGTCGGTCCGCGAGATCGAGAAGCTGGTGCGCAAGAAGGCGCGCGGCGATGTCGCTCCACGTCGTGCCCGCACCGCGCGCAGTGCCCATGAGGATGCCGATATCGTTGCCGTGCAGAGCCACCTGGAGGAATTCCTCGGGCTGCCGGTGAAGATCAATGCGGATGTCGATCCGAAGTCAGGCACGGTGACGATCCGCTATGCGACGCTCGATCAGCTCGATCTGATTTGCCAGCGTCTGACCGGCGGGGCGATCTGAATCGTTTCAAACTTCAGGAATTCATGCGGCGCCCGGACTTCGGTTCGGGCGCCGTTTTTCGTTGCTGCTACTGTGCGCTTTCGGTTTCGGTCGAGATATCGGCAGCCGCGGTCTGACGGCGGGGGATCGAGCGGCGGGCCGGGCGGACGCCTGAATCTTCGGCATAGGCGATAGGCTCGCCCGCGCTGTCGATGGCCTGGACGACCGGAATCGAAACCATGCGCTGTGACTGGGCCGGATAGACATAGGCATAGCCGGGTGCGGCATAGCCATGGATCGGCACGACGACCTGACCCTGCCGGTAGCGTGCTAGGTAGTCGTCGAGATAAGTCTCACACTCGCCGTGGTTGCCTTGGCCCTCGCGGACGGTTCCCGACTTCGGCCTGCTGGCGGCGACCTTCTGGTGGCAATCCGCAAGCCAGGCGTCTCGTTGTACTGGATCGAATTCGTAACGGATTGGCACGGCAGTGACAGGAGTCGCGACGTTGCTGCCTTGCAAGTAGTCGGCACCGGCTTCGTTCTCCGCAGCCGAAATCACCGAAGCGCTGGCAAGAAAGGCCAGGGCGAGACTCGCGGTGCAGAGGGTCGAACGCATTCGCAGGGCCTTTTCACAGGTTCATGGGCATTAGCCGCGTCTGTTAACAAGACGTTTAGCATCATAACCCGCGAAAGGCCAAGCATCCGGGACCGATCGGCGGTCCCGGAGAGAGACGGTCAGATCGATGCGGCGACTATGGTCGCGAGAGCCTCGATACCGGCAGCATCCTCGGCGTCGAAACGGTCTGCGACCGGGCTGTCGAGATCGATCACCGCCACGACTTTGCCGTCACGCAGCACCGGCACCACGAGTTCGGAGCGGCTGTCGGCATCGCAGGCGATATGGCCGGGGAAGGCATGGACGTCCGGCACGACCTGAGTCTTGCCGCTCGCCGCCGCCGTGCCGCAGACACCGCGTCCCAAGGGAATGCGGATGCAGGCGGGCTTGCCGACGAATGGACCGAGCACCAGTTCGTCCGCGACGTTGCGGTAGAAGCCTGCCCAGTTGAGGTTCGGCAGGAACTGCCAGATCAGGGCCGCCACGTTGGCCATGTTGGCCACGCCGTCGGGTTCGCCCTCGACGAGCGCCTTGGCGGCTGAGGCGAGGTCTGCGTAGAGTTCGGGCTTGGGCTGGTCGCCCTTGGGAGCAAAGTCGTACATAGCGGCTGCGATACTCCAACTCCTTGTTGCCGCATAGGCGGTAGCGTCTTATCTCAGGCGCATGCGCTCCATTCTCATCAAATCCGGCCTGCTTCTCGGTGCCGTCGTTCTCGTCGGTGCCGGTACGATTGCCTGGTCCCAGTATTCCAACACCTCCGACCTGCCGTTCGACGATACGGTGGGCAAGGACCCCAAGCTGGTCGAGCCGGACCCGCAATGGATTCCCAGCGTCAAGCTGGTCGAGACCGTGGGCTGGGCTGCCAATGAGGCACCCAAGGCCGGGGAAGGGCTGGCCGTCGCCCGCTTCGCGGAAGGTCTCGATCATCCGCGCACGATGCTCACCCTGCCCAATGGCGACGTGCTGGTGGCAGAAACCAATGCGCCCGCCGGGAACAAGCCAAAGGGCCTGACCGGCATCGTGATGGGCTGGATGATGGGCAAGGTCGGCGCAGGCGAGGCCTCGCCCGACAAGATCGTGCTGCTGCGCGATGCCGACGGCGACGGCAAGGCGGAGCAGCGCTTCGATTTCCGCAGCGCTGACATGCATTCGCCTTCCGGCATGGCCTACCGCGACGGCAAGCTCTACATCGCCAACCACGACAAGGTTCTCGAATTCGCCTTCCAGCCCGGCGCGACCAAGCTGGACGGCAAGCCGCTGCGCACGATGATGGACCTGCCCCCCGCTGGTAACCACTGGATGCGCAACCTCCTGCTGAGCCAGGACGGCAAGCAGCTCTACGTTGCGGTGGGCTCGGCCACCAACATCGCCGATGAGGGCATGGAAGCCGAGACCGGCCGCGCCGCGATCTGGGAAATCGATGTCGACACCGCGCGCCGCCGCCAGTTCGCCGCGGGCATGCGCAATCCCAACGGCCTTGGCTGGAATCCCTCGACCGGCGAAATGTGGTCGACGGTGCAGGAGCGCGACATGCTCGGCCCCGATCTCGTGCCGGACTACCTGACGAACGTGCCGGTCGGTGCGCAGTACGGTTGGCCCTGGATCTACTGGAAGACGACGTTCGACGAACGCGTCCAGTGGCCGATGCAGACCTATATGCTCGAATATACCCGCAAACCCGAATACGCGATGGGCGCCCACGCGGGCACGCTCGGGATGGTCTTCGCGAACGGTGGCAACCGCATGGGCGCGAAGTTCGCCAACGGTGCCTTCGTGGCCCGCCATGGCTCCTGGAACCGCCGTCCCGCCGTGGGCTACGATGTGGTCTTCGTGCCCTTCGACGCCAACGGTAATCCGCAGAACGGGAAGCCGATTCCGGTGCTCTCGGGCTTCCTGAAGGATGGCTCGCATACCCATGGCCGCCCGACCTGGCTGGCCTGGGACAAGAGCGGCAGCCTGCTGGTCAGCGACGACACGGCAGGGGTGGTCTGGCGCGTGCAGGCGCCGGGCGCTGCGCCTACCGCCGCGATCAAGCCGGTGGAGACCGAGCATATGAAGCCGCTGAAGGAGATCAAGGACCCGACGATTCCGGGGGCAACCGGCAATCTGGAGGCCGGGTTTACCAAGGGGCCGGACAAGCTGTTGCCTACCGGGCACTGAGCGGGAGAGGGGACCGTCGGGTCCCCTTTTTTTGTAAGATAAGGGAATGATTCTGGGGCCATCGCCCCAGACCCCTTTACTGTCGATCTCGCGCGCGCAGAGGCGTAGTGCGCTCCTTGCGGCGCAGCCATTATGTCTCCCGACGCCGCCATGAGCGCGCAACGGCGCCGGTCCGCGTGACCTAGACGGTAATGGGGGTGCAGGGGGGCTTTGCTCCCCTGCGTTTCCTTTTCTTAGACTATCTTCCCGGCACGCCCCGCAACTTCGGTGACGTATTGCCACGCCACACGCCCCGAGCGCGCCCCGCGACGGCGCGACCACTCCAGCGCGTCGTGTTCGTCGAAGGTCAGGCCGAACTGCTGCGTATAGCCCTCGATGATCGCGAGGTAGGAGGGCTGGTCGCAGTTGTGGAAGCCGATCGAGAGGCCAAAGCGGTCGGCCAGCGCGAGTCGGTCGTCCACCACGTCGCGGGCGTTGATGGGATCGTCCTGTTCCGACATCGAGCGCGAGACGATCGCGCGGCGGTTGGCGGTCACGGCGAGGCGGACGTTGTTCGGGCGGGCCTCGACGCCGCCTTCCAGCCAGGAGCGCAGCAAGCGCGGCCCGGCGCCGTCATGCTCCTCGAAGCCCAGGTCGTCGATGAAGACCAGGAACTGGCGGTCCACCTTGCCGAGCAGGGCGAAGAGCGCGGTCACGCCGTGGAGGGCTTCCTGCGCCACCTGAACGAGGGCGATGCGGCCGGGGTGGGTGGTCTGGGCGGCGCGGATCGAAGCGCGCATCACGGCGGACTTGCCCATGCCGCGCGAACCCCAGAGCAGCATGTCGTGCGCGGCATAGCCGGCGGCGAGGCGCTCGACATTGGCGACCACGCGCTCCTTCTGGGACCCGATGCCGCGCAGCAGGTCGAGCGGCGGGGCGAGCAGTTCGGGCACGCCGCGCGCTTCGCTGCCGGTCCAGACATAGGCGGGGTGAGCCAGCCAATCGACTTGCGGCACGGGTGCAGGCGCAAGGCGTTCGAGGGCTTCGGCAATGCGGCTGAGGACTTCGGTCTGGTCGGTCATGCTCTGGGTTCTTCGCCTGTCGGTTCGTGGTTGGCCATGGCTTCGCGCACCAGATGCGCGATTAAGCGCCGCGCGGCCATCTTTTTTCGCCCGTGGCTGGGCATTGTTCCACGTGGAACGTCCGGAAGAAGGGAGGAACCCGCGCGTGGTTTTTCTTGGCTTTCGGATCCTTGGGCTATAGCGGCAGAGTATGGAGCGCAACCTTGGACCCGAACTGCTGGCACCCGATCAGGACGGCGTGGCGCGCGCCGCTGCACTGCTGGGCGAGGGCAGGCTGGTCGCGGTGCCGACGGAGACCGTCTACGGCCTCATGGCGCGTGCCGACCGCGATGAATCGGTCGCAGCGATCTACCGGGCCAAGGGGCGGCCGAGCTTCAATCCGCTGATCGTCCATGTCGCCGATCTGGCTGCCGCGCTGGAACTGGCGGTGCTGGATGAGCGCGCATTGAGTCTGGCGGCGGCATTCTGGCCCGGCGCCCTGACCATGGTGCTGCCCTTGCGCGAAGGCGCGGCGGTAGCTCCGGCGGTGACGGCAGGGCTGCCCACCGTGGCATTGCGCTGCCCGGCGCATCCGCTGATGCGTTCGGTGATCGCTGAGTCCGGACTGGCCTTGGCGGGGCCTTCCGCCAACCGGAGCGGGGGGGTGAGTCCGACGCAAGCCGAGCACGTCGTCGCCTCGCTGGGGACGAATGTCGATGCGGTCGTGGATGGCGGTGCCTGCGAGGCGGGTCTCGAGTCCACCATCGTCGCCTTGCGTGAGGACGGGCGTTGGCAGGTCCTGCGACCGGGGCCGATTCCCTCCGAGGCGATCCGGCAGCTTCTCGGAAAGGATAACGACGCGGTGACGTCGCAGGCTATCGAGGCACCAGGGCAGCTCGCCAGCCACTATGCGCCGGGCAAGCCGGTCAGGCTGAATGCAGTGAGCGCCGACGCGGACGAATTCCACATCGGCTTCGGTGCGATTGCCGGGGATGCGAATCTTTCCGTTTCGGGCGATCTCGTGGAGGCGGCTTCACGGCTCTACGCGCTGCTGCACGAAGGCGCGGCGGCGAGTCAGCCGCGCATTGCGGTTGCTCCGATTCCGGGCGAGGGGGTCGGTGCGGCGATCAATGACAGGTTGAGCCGCGCGGCGGCCTGAGTCTAGCGCCGCTGCGGAACCGCGCCCGGCATCAGATACTGCATCTGGGCATAATCGTCGCGGGCCTTGTTGCAGGCTTCGCGGTCGCCCCGATCGCATTCGCGCAAGTGCTTTTCGTACTGGCGCTGCATCTTGCCCAGTTTCTCTTCCTGCTTGCGCATCTGGCGGCCGCGCTTTTCGTCGGCTTCGGACTGGCTGGTGGTCACGGCATCGACGGCCGATCCCGCTACGCGCACCGGGGCGGTCACGATTTTGCCGGCAGTGCTGAGGCAACCGGAGAGCAGCAGGGCCGCAGCAGGGGCGAGGAAGGGCAGGGTGCGCTGGATCATCGTGCGCCAGCCTCTCACGAAGCGACTGTCACCACAATGAATATCCCGCAAAACGAAAGGGGCCGCTTCCGCTGCGGAAGCGGCCCCCTTGCGTGCGAGATGACGCTGCGTCTGATCAGACTGCTTCAGCGCTCTCGTAGTACTTCGGCGCGTACTCGTTGAGGATCGAGAGGATCTTCTTCAGAGCCGCCGGTTCGTCGGTCTTTTCCATGGCCGCGAGTTCGCGGGCCAGACGCGAGGAAGCCGCTTCGAAGATCTGGCGCTCGGAGTAGCTCTGCTCCGGCTGATCGTCGGCGCGGAACAGGTCGCGAGTCACTTCGGCGATCGACACGAGGTCGCCCGAGTTGATCTTCGCTTCGTATTCCTGGGCGCGGCGCGACCACATGGTGCGCTTCACCTTCGGCTTGCCCTTGAGCGTATCGAGCGCTTCGCGCAGGGTCTTGTCCGACGACAGCTTGCGCATGCCGATCGATTCGACCTTGTTCACGGGAACGCGAAGAGTCATGCGCTCTTTTTCGAAGCGCAGCACGTAGAGGTCGAGCTGCATCCCGGCAATTTCCTGCTTCTGGAGCTCGATCACACGGCCTACGCCGTGCTTGGGATAAACGACGTAATCTCCAACATCGAAGGCATCGGCCCTGGTTGCCATGTATCGTCCTTTCACCTGCAGGATTCGCTGCCATACCTACGGTGAGAGACAACCGGGTGGTGCGACTTGAAAACGCAAAAGCGCTTTCGCCGCCCGGTCAGATACCTCTCCCAGCCGTTTGCTTTCGAACCCTGCCTCGCAATGCAAATGCTGCCGAACGGGCAGAAGGCCCGGGCAGTTGCTGGATTATATAGCATCGATGTGACAAAATTACCAGAGGCGAGCGGACGGTTAACCGTCGCTCGCCTCAAGGTCTGTCGGGGCGGGGCGAAAAGGCCCGCCAAGTCCCTCATTCACTGGGGAAAGCAGGTTCCCCAGGTGAGGTTGCAGTGCAGCAATCAGTCGCCTTCGCCGGGCTCGGGCGAGAAATATTTTTCGAGCTTGCCTTCTTCGCCGCGCATCGCGTCGGCGTCTTCCGGCGCGTCCTTCTTGGTGGTGAGATTGGGCCATTCCGCCGAATACTTGGCATTCAGCTCCAGCCACTGCTCCAGGCCGCTCTCGGTGTCGGGCAGGATCGCCTCGGCCGGGCATTCCGGTTCGCAGACGCCGCAATCGATGCATTCGCTGGGGTTGATGACGAGCATGTTCTCACCCTCGTAGAAGCAGTCCACCGGACAGACTTCGACGCAATCCATGTACTTGCACCGGATGCAATTGTCGGTGACGACATAGGTCATGGCTGCGTATTCCTCTTAGAAGGCCTCGTTTCGGTTGGCCGCTGCTATGGGAACATCTGCCCCCGCGTCAAGCACTCTATAGCAGGACTGCGCTTCGGGAGCCGGTCCGCGGCGGTCTGGAAGGGATAGGATTTCTATCACCCGGACGCCCCCAGCTGTCGGCACGGTCAGAACGTCGCCGACGGCCACCTTCTGATGGGCGCGTTCGACCCGGCGGCCGTTGAGCCGCATATGGCCTTCTTCGGCCATTGTCTGGGCGAGGGGCCGCGTTTTGACGAGGCGCAGGAACCAGAGAAGCTTGTCGATCCTCATGCCTGTCCTGCTCCTCCCATTCTATCTGCCGAGCAATTCGCCGAGTGCCGCGAAAGCGCCGTCGCTGTTCTTCGGCGCGGGGCGTGCCACTTCGGCTTCGCGTTCGCGCTGCGGCGGGCGCCAGCGCCAGCGCACCGGGGCCGGGGCGCCGTGCGCGCCTTCCGGGAGCGGGCGCGGCATCATCGCCTGGAAGCCGCCGAAGCGCAGCAGGCGGGCGTAACTGGCGGTGGTCAGGCCCATCGACACGGCGCGGGCGGGATCGAGCGAGAACGAACGCGAGGGTCCCTTGTGGCCGCTCGCGGCGGAGCGGGCCTCGTGCGCTTCGCGCAGCAGCTTCTCGGCCATGTCGAGACGGAGGAGCTGCTTGCCGAGGTTGCGGTAGCCGGGCGCCTTGTGGCGCTTCGTGGCATCCATCGTCGGCGGCATGGCGGCATCGGGTTCGCCGCCCGGAATCTCTTTACCGGCGATCTTCGCAAGCTGGCGCCAGAGCGCGATCGGGCCGGGGCGCAGCATCGCGGGCAGGAACAGGTCGAGCGCGCCTACGCGCACGCCCAGCTTCGCCAGCATCGTGCGGCGGGCCTTGTCGATCCGGTCCACGCCGGAACCGTCGCGGGCGATCATGCCGCCGCGCTCGACGAGGGTTATGAGCAGGGCGCGCAAGTCCGGCCCGGCGTCCTCGGCGCGGCTTGCCTCGTCCAGCTTTGCCAGCGGGGCGAGCGGTTCCAGCGCCGTGACCAGCCAGGCTTCGAGCGCGGCGACCAGAGCCTTGCGGGCAGGGGCGGGAATCGCATCGAGCACGCGGTCGGGCACCAGCACCGGCGCCAGCAGCGAGCGGCCGGGCGAAAGCGCGGCGATCTTGCCGCCGTCCCAGCTGAGCGTGCCGTTCTCCAGCGTGAGCGGCGCTGCGCCTTCGTGCACGGCGGCGGTCAGGGCTTCGGCGCGCGACTGGAGCAGGCCGGGCAAGTGGCGCTCGGCGGCGGCCAGCAGCAGCTTGCGGTCGGAAAGGCGGGCGGCAGGATCGACCTGGAAGGCGAAGCCGTGCAGCGAGCCGATATGCTCGCCTTCCACCAGCACTTCCGCGTCTTCGAGGCGGACCGAGAGCAGTCCGGCATCGGGGCCGAGTTTTTTCATGAGCACGGCGGACCTGCGGTTGATGAATCGTTCGGTGAGTTTGCCATGAAGGGCATCGGAAAGGCGAGCCTCCACGGCGCGGGCGCGGGCGGCCATTTCCTCGCGGGCCAGCACCCAATCCGGACGCTGGGCGATATAGGCCCAGGAGCGGATCGCGGCGATGCGGCCCTGCAGGGTGTCGATGTCGCCGCCGGTCAGGTCGAGCCGGGCGATCTGCTGCGCCATATAATCGGCGCCGAGTTCGCCGTGGCGCAGGTCCTGCCAGAGCCGGGCGACGAAGCGCGAATGAGTCTCCACGCCCTGCTGGCGGAAGTCCGGAAGGCGGCAGACTTCCCAGAAGCGGCGGACCATGGCGTGGCCGCGCAGGCTGTCCATCACCGTGCCGTCTTCGGAAAGGCGCTTGAGTACCGCGAGGTCGATCGCCTCGGGGCCGAGAACGAGGCCGTCGCGATCCGGCGGGGTTTCGAGGTCGGAGATCAGCGTGGCCACGCTGTCGAAGCGCGGCTCGGGATCGCGCCAGAACAGTTTGGTCAGCGGCGGGAAGCGGTGTTCCTCGATCGCGTAGACTTCGTCCGGTTCGAATTCGGAATCGTGCCCGCCGGAGCCGGTGAGGGTGCCGAAAGTGCCGTCCTTCTGGTGGCGTCCGGCGCGTCCGGCGATCTGGGCCATTTCCGAAGTGGTGAGCCGGCGGTGGCGCTGGCCGTCGAACTTCGAGAGTCCGGCGAAGGCGACATGTTCGACATCGAGGTTGAGGCCCATGCCGATGGCGTCGGTGGCGACGAGGTAATCCACCTCGCCCGACTGGTAGAGCGCGACCTGGGCATTGCGCGTCTGCGGGCTGAGCGCGCCCATGACCACGGCGGCGCCGCCCCGGAAACGGCGCAGCATTTCGGCGATCGCGTAGACCTGCTCGGCCGAGAAGGCGACGATCGCGCTGCGCGGCGGTATGCGCGAGAGCTTCTTCGCCCCGGCATGGCTGAGGGTGGAGAAGCGCGGCCGGGTGACCACTTCGACATCGGGAACGAGGGCCTTCACCATCGGCTCCAGCGTCGCCGAGCCGAGAATCATCGTCTCTTCGCGACCGCGTGCATGGAGCAGGCGGTCGGTGAAGACATGGCCGCGTTCGCGGTCGGCGCCGAGCTGGGCTTCGTCGATGGCGACGAAGGCGAGGCTGCGCTCCGTCACCGGCATCGCTTCCACAGTGCAGAGCAGGTAGCGCGCTTCCTTCGGCTCGATGCGCTCCTCGCCGGTGATCAGGGCGACGCTCTTCTCGCCCTTGATCTTGCAGACGCGGTCGTAGACCTCACGCGCGAGCAGGCGGAGCGGGAAGCCGATGGCCCCGCTGGAATGGGCGCAAAGACGCTCTATGGCGAGGTGAGTCTTGCCGGTATTCGTGGGACCGAGCACCGCCTTCACCCCGCTGGGGGCGTCCTTTCGCGACGAGGCATGCCGGTCGTGAACCATTATGGAGCCGAATGTGGCACCGCCTCCAGCCCCCCGCAAGTCTCGGCTCGTCGAAAGGAGGGTGAAAATCCCCGGAATTAGCGGGAGGTTAACCTTGAAGGCGCAGAAGCGGCCTCTCGAAGTCGGGCTTTTCCGCGGGATCGGATGAGCCTGCGCCGCGTGGGGCGGCAGCTTTCTTACGGTGGGAAACGGGCATCTTGTTCAAGGCGCTGGATCGGACTGAGGAGGGGACCGCGCATGTCGCGGCGCTTTCGCACGACCAGGTGCTGAAGGATGTCCGCTCGCCTGCCGGGAAGTCTTCGCGACTGGCACGCTGGAAGCGCGGTATCGAGCGCTGGTGTCACGAGGTGGAGATCGCGCCGGACCTCGCCTGCGATATCGGCAGCCGCCGCTGGTTCCGCGGCCTCGCGACGATGCTGGGGCTGGGGGCCGCCGCTTTCGCGATGGGGCCAGATTTCTCGGCGGTCGAGGCGGCGACGCCGCTCGCAGGCCGCAGCCGCGACGAATTTCGCAGCCAGACCATCTCACCGCTCGCGCTGGGGGCCGACAGTGGCCGTCACATGGGCGCGAGTCCGCTGGTGCGTCCGCTCGCCAATGTGCCGGATCGGCCTTCGATCCAGCTCGTCTCGACCTTGGGGCAGGGCGACAGTTTTGGGCGCATGCTGGAGCGCGTCGGCGTGGGCGGGTCGGATCTGGCGCAGATTACCCAGCTCGTGAGTCAGGCGGTGCCGGTGGACGATCTCGCCTCGGGCACGCGCTTCGATATCACCATGGGACGCCGCTCGGCACCGGGAGCGCCGCGCGCGCTCGATTCGATGGATTTCCGCGCGCGTTTCGATCTCGATCTCTCGGTGGAGCGCAGCCCCGGCGGCGGACTCGCGCTGGTGCGCCATCCGATCCGGGTGGACGAGACGCCGCTGCGCATTCGCGGTACGGTCGGTTCCAGCCTCTATCGCTCGGCGCGCAATGCCGGGGCGCCGGTGGGCGCGATCCAGTCCTATCTGCGCGCGATCGACAAGTATCTCAGCCTCGAAAGCGATATCGCCGCGCAGGACCAGTTCGATATCGTCGTGGCTTACAAGCGCTCGGCCAAGGGCGAGCGCGAGGTGGGCGATCTGCTCTATGCCGGGCTGGATCACGACGGCAAGGCGCGCGTCCAGCTGCTGCGCTGGGGCAAGCAGGGTGAGATGATCGCGTCCTCGGCGCTGACTCAGGCGCAGGGTGCGCCGGGCGGCATGCCGGTGGCGGGGCACATGACTTCGCCTTACGGCAAGCGCCGCCATCCGATCCTCGGTTTCGTGCGGATGCATGCGGGCATCGACTATGGCGCGCGCTACGGGTCTCCGATCTACGCGGTGGCGGACGGCGTGGTGAACTTCGCCGGGCGGCATGGCGGGCACGGCAACTATGTGCGCCTCAGCCATGGCGGCGGACTCGATACCGGCTATGGCCATATGAGCCGCATTGCCGTTTCACGTGGAACACGGGTCAGGGCGGGGCAGGTGATCGGCTATGTCGGCTCGACCGGACTCTCCACCGGGCCGCACCTTCACTTCGAGGCCTATCGCGGCGGGCAGACGATCAACCCGGCGGGGCTGCGCTTCATTGCGCGTCCGCAAATCGACGGCAAGGAGAAGGACGCCTTCCGCGTCCGGCTGAACGCGATGCTCGGCGTGAAGCCGGGCGAGGCGCTCGGCATGATCGCTGCGCCTGCGGAGGCTCTGGTGAATGCCGGGCGCGAGATTGACCGATTGGCGCCGGGGGCTTCGGAGTAGGCGAGGGCCTTTCCGATTCAAAACGCCGTTCATCCTGAGCTTGTTGAAGGATGGGAGACGGGGCGCCTCGTCGCCGGGGGCTTCGACAGGCTCAGCCTGAGCGGGACGGGGGAATTTCCCTTGGACAGTCCGTCACATTGAACCCGCCTGATTTTTCCGGCAATCACACCGATCATGACCGGAGCATATCCCCACACCCGCCTGCGCCGCGCGCGCGCCACGGCATGGAGCCGCGCCATGCACCGCGAGACGGTGCTGACCCCCGCCGACCTCATCTGGCCGGTCTTCGTGACCGAGGGCGAGGGCGTCGAGCAGCCGATCGCCTCGCTGCCAGGCGTGTCGCGCTGGTCGGTGGACTTGCTGGTTGAGCGCGCAAGGGAAGCCGCCGATCTCGGCATTCCCTGCCTCGCGCTGTTCCCCGACACCCAGCCCGAGCGCCGCAGCGATGATGGCGCCGAAGCGCTCAATCCTGACAATCTGATGTGCCGCGCGCTGCGCGCCATCCGCGCGGAACTCGGCGACCGCATCGGCCTGCTGACCGACGTCGCGCTCGATCCCTACACCAACCATGGCCAGGACGGGCTGCTGGGCGAGGACGGCTACGTTCTGAATGACGAGACGATCGAAGTGCTGGTCGGCCAGTCGCTGAATCAGGCGCGCGCCGGGGCCGACATCATCGCCCCGTCGGACATGATGGACGGCCGCATCGGCGCGATCCGCGATGCGCTGGAGGACGAGGGCTTCGTCAACGTCCAGATCATGAGCTATGCCGCCAAGTATGCTTCGGCCTTCTACGGTCCGTTCCGCGACGCGGTGAACACGCGCGGGCTGCTGAAGGGGGACAAGAAGACCTACCAGATGGACCCGGCCAATACCGAGGAAGCGCTGCGCGAGGTCGAACTGGATCTGGCTGAGGGCGCGGACAGCGTCATGGTCAAGCCCGGCCTGCCTTATCTCGACATCGTGCGCCGGGTGAAGGAGACGTTCGAGGTTCCCGTCTTCGCCTATCAGGTCTCGGGGGAATACGCGATGATCGAGGCGGCTGTGGCCGCAGGGGCGGCGGACCGCGATGCGATGGTGCTGGAGACCCTGCTGGCCTTCAAGCGCGCGGGCTGCTCGGGTGTGCTGACCTACCACGCCGTCCACGCCGCGCACCTGCTCCGGAAGTGACGCCGTGAGTGACTTCAGGCTGGAGACCGATCGCCTCGTGCTGCGCAACTGGCAGGCGGGAGACATGGCGCGCTTCGCGGAAGTCACCAATACACCCGAGGTCATGCGCTGGCTGGGCGGCGTGATGGACGCGGAGCGGCTCGCGGCTTCGGAAGCGCGCCTACTGGGCTTTCATGAAAGCTACGGCCACACCTTCTGGATCGCCGAGCGCAAGGCCGATGGCGGCGATCTCTCCGGCGAGATGCTGGGCTTCTGCGGCCTCAAGACAATCGACGCGCCGGGGGCTTCGTTCCTCGGCGCGGTCGAGATCGGCTGGCGCCTGCGCAGCGATTCGCATGGTAAGGGCTATGCACGGGAAGCGGCCACGGCTTCGCTCGATGCCGGATTCGACCGGTTCGGCGCGGAGGAGATCTTCGCCATCACCGTGATCGAAAACGCGCCGAGCTGGGGCCTGATGCGCTGTCTCGGCATGCGGCGGCGCGAGGAACTCGATTACGACGACTTGCGCTTCGAGCCGCCACTGCGCCACACCATCGTCTATTCGATCACGCGCGAGGAATGGGCCGTGCAGCCGCGCTGAACCGGCGCGCGACCGGGAGAGGGATATGAGTCAGCACCGAACCGACATCACCGTGGCGGCCATCCACGGCAAGACGCCGCGGATTCACTCCAGCGCCTTCATCGCGCCGGGCTGCCGCATCATCGGCGATGTCGAGATCGGGCCGGATGTCAGCATCTGGTACAACTGCGTCATCCGCGCCGATGTGAACCGCGTAGTCATCGGCGCGCGGACCAATGTGCAGGACGGCTCTGTGATTCACTGCGACAGTCCCAAGCCCGCGCGCCCCGAAGGCTACCCGACCCTGATCGGTGAGGACGTGCTGATCGGGCACATGGCCATGGTGCACGGCTGCACGTTGGAGGACCGGGCCTTTGTCGGTCTCGGGGCGATCGTCATGGATGGAAGCTATGTCGAGTCCGACGGCATGCTGGCAGCGGGCGCGCAACTGACCGGCAAGCGTATCGGGGCGCGTCAGCTCTGGATGGGGCGTCCGGCAAAGTATCTGCGCGATCTCGACGATGCGGCGATTGTCGCGAACCAGGCGAGCGTCAGGGGCTATGTCGTCAACGGCCGCCTCCATGCCGAGGCGCTGGGCCTGACGGACTGATGGCCAGAGCGAAAGTCGCGCTTCCGCCTGCCAAAGCGGTACGCGCGCTGATCGATGCCGAACGGCGTCTTTCGGTGCGCGTTACGCCTGGAGCCAAAGTCGAAGCGCTGGAGATCGTCGCAGGCCGCCTGGCCGTGAAGGTCAGAGCCAAGCCGGAAGACGGCAAGGCCAACGAGGCGGTTCGCAACCTGCTGGCGGCGGCCCTCGACGTGGCCCCTTCGCGCATCGAATTGCTGCGCGGTGCGACCTCGCGAGAGAAACAGTTCCACGTGGAACTTCCTCCCCGGAACGGGGAGGGGGACCATGCGTAGCATGGTGGAGGGGCACGCACCGGTTTATCCGAGGTCGTCGTAAAGGCGCTCCTTAGACAAGCTCAGGATGAGCGGGAGTGGTCCCTACCCTGCGAAGGAGGATCAGCGGGCCATGCCTCGGGCCATGCGGGTCAGCACATCGGTCATGGCCTGAGCGACATGGGCCGGTTCGGGTGCGACATCCGCGATGGCGCGGGCCATGGCCTCGGCCCATTGCGCGGCAGTCGTGCGGTCGATGGGAAAATCCTTGTGCAGGCTCATCATGCACTTGCCCGGATTGGCTTCGAACCAGTCGCGCGGGCCTCCCGCCCAACCTGCCAGAAAGCGCGGCAGCGCGCGGCGCATGGGTTCGAGATCCGCGGCATGCATCGCGCGCAGCTCCGCATAGGCGGGGTCCTGTTCCATCAGATCGTAGAAGCGATCGGCGATCGCCGCGAACACGGGCGCGCCGCCGAGTTGGTCGTGGGGAGTGGTGGGGGCTTCGGTCTGTGTGGTCACGTTCGGGGTTCTCTCAGGCACGGGAAGGGAAGCCTGTTCTTCCTAGCCCGTCTGTTCCACGTGGAACTTGATCGCGGTCAATCGCGGACCATGGCCTTGAGCGTTTCGATCCGGTCGGCTTCGTGTGCGGGCTTGTCCATGCGGATACGGTGGATGCGCGGAAAGCGCATGGCCAGCCCCGACTTGTGCCGCTTGCTCAGGTGGACCGAATCGAAGGCGACTTCCAGCACCAGCGACTTGTCCGTCTCGCGCACCGGGCCGAAGCGGTTGACCGTGTGGTTGCGGACATGGCGGTCCAGCCACTTCAGCTCCTCATCGGTGAAGCCGAAGTAGGCCTTGCCGACCGGGAGCAGTTCGGCACCGGAATCGGGATCGCCGTCCCAGCAGCCGAACGTGTAGTCGGAATAGAACGAGGACCGCTTGCCGCTGCCGCGCTGGGCATACATCAGCACGCAGTCGATCAGCAGCGGATCGCGCTTCCACTTGTACCAGAGTCCGGTCTTGCGTCCCGCGACATAAGGGCTTTCGCGGCGCTTGAGCATCACGCCTTCTATGGCATTGTCCCGCGCGCTCTCGCGGATCGCGGTCAGTTCCGCGAAGTCGGCGGCGGGAATCACGGCGCTCAGGTCGAAGTGTTCGGGGTCGAGGCGGGCGACGAGCGCTTCCAGCTTGGCCCGACGCTCGTGCCAGGGGAGGGGGCGCAAGTCCTCGCCCTCGACGATCAGCGCATCGTAGAGCCGGACGAAGGCAGGATACTCGGCCAGCATCTTCTTCGACACCAGCTTGCGGCCGAGCCTCTGCTGAAGCGCATTGAAGCTGGCCGCGCCGCCTTCCTCGCCGCCCTGGTGGACGCCGCGCACCAGCAGTTCGCCGTCGAGTACCGCATCTACCTGAAGCGCGGCGGCGATCTCGGGGAAAGTGCCGGAAATGTCGTCGCCCGAGCGGGAATAGACCCGCGTGTTCCCGGCGACGCGGACCACCTGCACGCGGATGCCGTCCCACTTCCACTCGGCGGCATAGTCGGCAAGGTCGAGCTGCGCGTCCTCCAGCGGATGGGCGAGCATGAACGGCCGGAACAGCGGCAGGTCTTCGGAACTTGGCGCCGCCGCGCCGTGCGCCGCCCAGTCGAACAGCGCGAGGTAGGGCGGCTCCTGGCCGTGCCAGTGCTCTTCCACATCCTCCACCGAGACGTCGAAGGCCTGCGCGAAGGCGGTCTTGGCGAGACGCGCGGAGATGCCGATCCGCATGGCGCCCGTCGCCAGCTTGAGCAGGGCATAGCGGCCTTCTGCGTCGAGGCGGTCGAGCAGGCGGGGCAGTTCGGTCATGACATTGGCGCGAGTCATGCGGGCGAGGGCGTCGACCGCTTCGCTGACGGTGGGCGAGGCTTCCGTGAGCATCTCGGGATTGGGCCAGAGCAGGCTGGCGGTCTCCGCCGAATCACCCACATAGTCGCGGCTCAGGGTCCAGAGGACCGGGTCGATCCGCTCGCCCATCAGGTTGCGGATCGTCGAACTCTTCACGGCGGGGAAGTCGAGGCCGTCGGTCAGCGCGGCCAAGGCCCATCCGCGATCCGGGTCGGGAGTCTCGCGCAAATAGTCGGCCAGGAGCTTGAGCTTGGCATTGCGGCTGCGGGTGTAGACCAGCGCGTCGAGGAGGGCGGCGAAGCGTTCCATTAGAGTAAAAGGAAAGTCCTGCGGGATGATCCCCCAGACCCTCTGAATGTCGACCTTGCGCTCATCGATCCGTGGCGCGCGCTTTTCGGGGGAGGGGGGTTAGTCATCTTCGTCCTCGTATCCCACCAAGGCCAGCGCCCGTGCCTTGCGTTGGTTCAGTTGGCACCAGCGCAGCATCGCTTCCTCACGGCCATGAGTGATCCAGGTCTCGGCCGGGTTCACATCGATCACCGTCTGGGTCAGTTCGTCCCAATCGGCGTGGTCGGAGATCACCAGCGGCAGTTCGACCATGCGCTGCCGGGCGCGCTGGCGGACTTGCATCCAGCCTGAGGCCATGGCCGTGACCGGATCGGGCAGGCGGCGGCTCCAGCGGTCGTTAAGGGCAGAGGGCGGGGCGATCACCACGCTTCCGGCAAGGTCCGCCTTCGCGGAGTCGCTTACGAGGCGCAGTTCGCCGAGATCGACGCCCAGTTCTTCGTAGAGCTGGCACATGCGCTCCATCGCGCCGTGGAGGTAGATCGTGTCATGGTGGCCCGCGCGGCGCAGTTCCGCGATCAGGCGCTGGGCTTTGCCGAGGGCATAGGCGCCCACCAGCACGCAGCGTTCGGGATTGGGGGCGAGAGCGGCGAGCAGCTTGGCGATCTCGTGCTCGACCGGCGGGTGGCGGAACACCGGGAGGCCGAAGGTCGCCTCGGTAATGAGGACATCGCAGGGCGTTACCTCGAAGGGCGGGCAAGTGGGATCGGGGCGGCGCTTGAAATCGCCGGTGACGATGATCCGCTCACCCGCGTGTTCCAGCAGGATTTGCGCCGAGCCGAGGACATGCCCGGCAGGAATGAATGTGGCGGAGACGCCGCCGCGCAGAGTCAGGGTCTCACGATAGGCGACCGGCACCGCGCCTTCGGACGTAGCGTAGCGCAGCTTCATGATCGCTAGCGTTTCCGGCGTCGCTACCGTCTCGCCATGGCCGCCGCGGGCATGGTCGGCATGGCCGTGAGTCACCAGCGCGCGGTCCACGGGGCAGGAAGGGTCGATCCAGCAATCGGCGGGGACGACGTGAATGCCCCAAGGTTGGGGTCTTATCCAGGAGAAGTCGCGGGCCATGGATGAAAAATGGGGCGGGAACCGCGTGGTTCCCACCCCATTTTTTTACGTGGTGCTTGGGCTTCGACAAGCTCAGCCTGAGCGGATTGACGGTTCAATTCTCTGTCATCTCCTCCCGCTCAGGCTGAGCCTGTCGAAGCCCCCTGAGGCAGGACAAAATGACCTCAATCGTCCGCGTTGGCTTCCGGTTGCGGGCCGGGCTTCTTGGACGCCTTCTTCGCCGGAGCCTTCTTGCCCTTGACCATCTTGGGAGCGGCCGGGGTGAGCTCGAAGTTCAGCCCGTCGTCCTTCACCGAGACATGCACTTCGCCGCCATGGTTCAGCTTGCCGAACAGCAGTTCCTCGGCCAGCGGCTGCTTGACCTTCTCCTGGATCACGCGGCCCATCGGACGTGCGCCGTAGAGCTTGTCGTAGCCGCGATCGCCCAGCCAGGTGCGCGCGTCGGAGTCGAACTGGATGTGGACGTTCTGGTCGGCCAGCTGGAGTTCCAGCTGGAGGATGAACTTGTCCACCACCCGGCTGATCGTGTCCTTGGCGAGGTAGGCGAAGGGCACGATGGCATCGAGACGGTTGCGGAATTCCGGCGTGAACATCTGCTTCACCGCTTCGTCCCCGGCATCCGCCTTGGAGGTGTCGCCGAAGCCGATGCCCTGGCGGGCCATGTCGGACGCGCCCGCATTGGTGGTCATGATGAGGACCACGTTACGGAAGTCCACGGTCTTGCCGTGGTGGTCGGTCAGGCGGCCGTTGTCCATCACCTGAAGCAGGATGTTGAACAGGTCGGGGTGGGCCTTCTCGATCTCGTCCAGCAGCAGCACGCAGTGCGGATTCTGGTCGATCGCGTCGGTCAGCAGGCCGCCCTGGTCGAAGCCGACGTAGCCCGGAGGCGCGCCGATCAGGCGGCTGACCGAGTGACGCTCCATATATTCCGACATGTCGAAGCGCTTCAACTCGATGCCCATGATCGAGGCAAGCTGGCGGGCGACTTCGGTCTTGCCGACGCCGGTCGGGCCGGAGAACAGGAACGAGCCGATCGGCTTGTCCGGATCACGCAGGCCCGCGCGGCTGAGCTTCATCGCGGTGGACAGGACGCCGATCGCCTTGTCCTGCCCAAACACGACGCGCTTCAGATCGCGTTCGAGGTTTTCGAGCGCCTTCTTGTCGTCCGAGCTGACCGACTTGGGCGGGATGCGCGCCATCGTCGCGATCACGGCCTCGATCTCGCGGGCGGTGATCGTCTTCTTGCGGCGGCTGGGGGGCACCAGCATCTGCATCGCGCCCACTTCGTCGATCACGTCGATTGCCTTGTCGGGCAGCTTGCGGTCATTGATGTAGCGTGCCGACAGCTCGACCGCGGTCTTGATCGCGTCGGGCGTGTACTTGACCTTGTGGTGTTCCTCGAAGGCCGTGCGCAGGCCGCGCAGGATCTTGATCGTGTCTTCCACCGTGGGTTCGTTCACGTCGATCTTCTGGAACCGGCGCAGCAGGGCGCGGTCCTTTTCGAAGTGGTTGCGGAACTCCTTGTAGGTGGTCGAGCCGATGCAGCGGATCGTGCCGCCGGACAGCGCGGGCTTCAGCAGATTCGAGGCATCCATCGCGCCGCCGCTGGTGGCGCCGGCGCCGATCACCGTATGGATCTCGTCGATGAACAGGATCGCGTGCGGCATCTTCTCCAGTTCGGAGACGACCTGCTTCAACCGTTCCTCGAAGTCGCCACGATAGCGGGTGCCGGCCAGAAGGCTGCCCATGTCGAGCGAGTAGATCACCGCTTCAGCGAGCACTTCGGGCACTTCGCCCTCGACGATCTTGCGGGCGAGGCCCTCGGCAATCGCGGTCTTGCCGACGCCCGGATCACCCACATAGAGCGGGTTGTTCTTCGAACGGCGGCAGAGAATCTGGATCGTGCGGTCCACTTCGGGGCCGCGGCCGATCAGCGGGTCGACCTTGCCGTTCAGCGCCTTCTCGTTGAGATTGACGGTGAACTGGTCGAGCGCCGAATCCTTCTTGCTGGCGTTCTTTGCCTCGGCCTTTTCCTCGGGCGTGGGGGCGTGTTCCTCGGTACCCTTGGCGCTCTTGTCCTCCACGCGCTTGCCGCCCTTGCCGATGCCGTGGCTGATGTAGCTGACGGCGTCGAGGCGGCTCATGTCCTGCTGCTGCAGGAAGTAGACGGCGTAGGAGTCACGCTCGGAGAACAGCGCGACCAGCACGTTGGCGCCGGTGACGGTGTCCTTGCCCGAGGACTGGACGTGGAGAATGGCGCGCTGGATCACGCGCTGGAACCCGGCGGTGGGGGCGGGATCGCCCTTTTCCTCGGTCTTGAGCGACTGGTATTCCTGGTCGAGATACTGACGGACCACGTCACCGAGGTCGCCAAGCTCCACGCCGCATGCCTGCATGACCTGTGCCGCATCCGGATCGTCGATCAGGGCGAGCAGCAGGTGCTCCAGCGTGGCATACTCGTGGCTGCGCTCGGAAGCGTGCGACAGGGCCGAGTGCAGTGTCTTTTCCAGGCTTTGCGCGAAACTTGGCATCTAGAAAACTTTCATCTGGAAGGGGGACTCTCCTTGCCCGTAACCGGGCGGATGAGTTTTGGGAGGGCTGGGGTTCATTTCATATATAGGGACGCTCCGGAGGGTTGCGAGGGTGGTGTGAAAGGGTTCGGTTCAGAATGGCGCCGGTCATGCTTGCTTCGGCCTGAACAATGCTTCGGCAGCCAGCATATGCGCAGCCGACTTCTGGCGGTGCGCCTTGATCCGTTCGATTTCCGATTCGAGAAGCGCGACGCGTGCATCGAGTTCGTCCAGCGAAAAGCGATCCAAGCTTTCGCTGGCGAGAAGGCTGGCAGCTCCGAAGTTTCCTTCGGCTGACCGCCGCCGCGGTCGATCGTCCTCGTCCATTGCAATGCAGCATCGGACTGTACTTTGGCCCTGTCAATGGCCAGAAAATATGTTCCACTTCAAACTGGGACTGTGGCAACAGGGCAGGCATGTCAGCTAACTTACCGAAAACCATGACCGCGATCGGCTTCGAAGCGCCCGGCGGTCCGGAGGTTCTCCAGCCCGTCACCGTGCCGGTCCCCGTGCCGGGGCCGGGCGAGGTGCTGGTGAAAGTCGCCTTCGCCGGGGTCAACCGTCCGGATGTGGTACAGCGTCAGGGCAAATATCCGCCGCCACCCGGTGCCTCGCCGCTGCCGGGGCTGGAGGTTTCCGGGCAGGTCGTGGCCCTGGGGGAGGGCGTGACGGAGCTGGAGCCGGGCCAGAAGGTCTGCGCACTGGTGGCCGGGGGCGGTTATGCGGAATATTGCCTCGCCAAAGTCGGCGCCTGCCTGCCGGTGCCCGAATCGCTGCCGCTGGACGAAGCGGCGGCGCTGCCGGAGACTCTGTTCACCGTCTGGCACAACGTGTTCGAGCGGGGCTGGGCGCGGGACGGGGAAACGATCCTGATTCACGGCGGCACCAGCGGCATCGGCACGATGGCGACGATGCTCTGCCGCCAGTTCGGCCTCACCGTGATCGTAACCTGCGGCTCGCCCGACAAGTGCGCCCGTGCGCTGGAGATCGGCGCCGATCACGCGATCGACTACCGGGCGAGCGATTTCGTGGCGGAAGTGGCGCGGATCACCGAAGGCCGGGGCGTCGATCTCGTGCTGGACATGATCGCGGGCGACTATGTGACGCGCAATCTCAAGTGCCTGGCGCCGGACGGCCGCCATGTCACCATCGCCGTGCAGGGCGGGGTGAAGGCGGAAGTGAACATGGCGGTGGTCATGACCCGGCGCTACACCTTGACCGGATCGACCCTCCGCCCGCGCACGGATTCGTTCAAGGCGCTCTTGGCGCAGGAGATCCGCGCCAATGCCTGGCCGCTGTTCGCGGACGGGGTGCTGCGCCCGGTCATGGACGCGCGATTCCCGCTGGCAGAGGCCGCCGCCGCCCATGCCCGGATGGAAGCGGGCGACCATGTCGGCAAAATCGTTCTCGAAATCTGATCGCATTAGGCCCTAGGTCGAATCGTGGCGGCGCTGCGTAGAACAGAGTTGCCGAAAGCAAGGCTTTTGCTTGCCGAATGGACAAAGTTTCCCTAAATCGGCTCTGTACGGCCGCTCCGCGAAGGGGCGGCCCTTATTGTTTCCGCCGGAGATAGAGACATGAGCCAGCCCACTCCGCTGATGCCGCACGCGACCGCCTCGTGGCTGGTCGACAGCACCGCGTTGACCTTCGAGCAGATCGCAGAGTTCTGCGGCCTGCACATGCTCGAAGTGCAGGCGATGGCCGACGATCTGGCATCCAGCAAGTATACCGGACGCGATCCCGTGCGTTCGGGCGAACTGACCATGGAAGAGATCGAGAAGGGCCAGGCAAACCCGGAGTACAAGCTCCGCATGCACAAGGTTCCGGTCACTTCCAACCGCACCAAGGGCCCGCGCTACACGCCGGTCTCGAAGCGTCAGGACAAGCCCGACGGCATCGCCTGGATTCTGCGCAACCACCCCGAAGTGTCGGACGCGCAGATCGGCAAGCTGATCGGCACGACCCGCAACACGATCGCCGCGATCCGCGACCGTTCGCACTGGAACATCGCCAACATCACGCCGAAGGACCCGGTCACGCTGGGCCTGTGCTCGCAGCGCGAGCTGGACTTCATCGTCTTCAAGGCCGCCAAGAAGGCCGGTATCCAGGACGAAGGCCAGAACGACGAACGTCTGACCGACGACCGTCAGGCGCTGATCGACGAACTGCGCGCCGAGCGTGAGGCCGCCTCGCGCGCCGCCAGCGAAGCTGCACAGGAAGCCGAAGTCGCCGCCTGGCTCGAAGCCAAGCGCGCCGCAGAGGCCGCCGAAGCCGCCGGGGACAAGGGCGAGTAATCGCTCTTCCGGCAGCTTAGGCCGAACACAAAAAGGCCCGCGACAGTCACCTGTCGCGGGCCTTTTTGCTGGATGACGGAACCTTACTCGGCGGCGATGACGACTTCCGCCTCGCTGGCCGAACCCGCGTGGGGCAGGCGGGCGAGGGCCGGGGGCATCTGCCCGCCGTTGGGGCTGAGGCGGCCTTCGAGGCGCGCGCCCTGCTCGATGGTCAGCGCGTCGTAGGCGACGTCGCCGATGATCTGCGCGCTCTTGAGGATCACCACTTCGCGAGCGGCGATCGTGCCGCGCACGATTCCGGCGATTCGAACCGATTCGGCGGAGATTCCTCCGGCGATCTCGCTGTCCTCGCCCTGGACCAGGGCCTTGCAGGTGATGTCGCCGATGACGCGGCCGTCGATGTGGAGATCGGCCGAGGCTTCGACATTGCCGGTGAGCGTGATGTCGTTGCCGAGCATCGAGAAGCCCGAGGTCGGGCCGGTGCGGTGGCTGGAGAAGTTCTTGACCATGGTGTTATCGGGCTTCTTGCTGAACATTGCGGGCGGCCTCAAGGAAGGGGCGCGGATTCATCGGGCGATTGTTGACGCGCACTTCGAAGTGGAGGTGCGGGCCGGTGGAGCGGCCGGTGCTGCCCATCGCGGCGATGCGGGTGCCCCCGTCCACGTCCTGACCGACGCGAACGCCGAATCCGGAAAGGTGGCCGTAGCGGGTCATCAGGCCATTGCCATGGCTGATCTCGATGCAGTTGCCATAGCCCTGGCGCTGGCCCACGAACGTGACCTTGCCCTTGGCGGCTGCGTAGATCGGCGAGCCCATCGGGCCGGGGAAGTCGAGACCGGCATGGAACGCGGCGCCCCCGGTGAAGGGGTCGGAGCGATAGCCGTAGCTCGATGAAACATAGGCGACGTGGGCGGGCTGGACCTGCGGGATCGAGGCGAGGCCGCTTTCGAGCGCGTCCATGCGGGCGAGACTGAGGCCGAGGCGCTTGAAGCTGGGGTCCAGCGAACCGTCGGCAGCAGTGGCGAGGCTTTCGAGCGGACCACCTTCGGCGACCTTGGAGCGGGCGCGGGCCAGCATCGGGCCGGGGTTCAGGCCGAGCTTGCGAATGGCGTCGGAGGCCTGGGCGGCGCGGCGGTCGGCGTAGCGGGTCAGGCGTTCGACGAAGGCGCTCTGGTCTGCCTCGATCCGCGCGAGCTTGTCCGCTTCGGGCAGGAGGGCGCTGATCTTCTTGGGTTCGGGTGCGGCGGTCTGGGGGTCGGCAGGGACGCCGTTCTGAGCTTCGTCAGGCAGTTCGCCGATATGGGCGTCGAAGACTTTCTCGATGAACTGCTGGCGGCGGGCGAGATTGGCGACGGTATCGTCAAGGTTCTCGCGGTAGCGGCGGACCTGCCCGGCGGCGTCGGCCACGCGGGCCTCGCGGCTGGCGAGCGCGGCCTGTTCGCTGGTCGCGGAGAACTGGGAGACGGCCATCGCGCCCATCGATACGCACCAGGCGCCGAGCAGCGACACGGCAACGCCTGCAGCGGCCTTCTGCATACGCGACGAAATGCGGATAAAGCGGACCTGCCCGTGAGATCGCATGATGAACTCGCGATCCGGGAACGCCGCCTTGAGACGCTTGCTCAGCGCCCCGGCAGATGTGAGTTTCAAAACGACCCCGCGTAAATTTCCATAGGCCCGCAAATAATGCGTTGGCCTGACCCGGACTGGCGAGCTAGCAGGAGGCTTGCGTCAAGGCGAATCGACTGGCCGTGAGTCCCTGTAGAATCCGGCTGAGTCGAACCTTGCATGCGATGAACCGAGGAACTTGTGCCGATTGTCGGCTGAGCCGTTCATCTCCCGTTCCGGGTGATTCGCCGAAAAAACACGGTTTTCAAGTGGCTTGGCGACTGCGTTCGAAACCGCGCAGTCCGCTCGGCGGTGATCGGTGACAGTGCCGTGCAAGGGTGCTAGGCCGAATCCATGACCGTGCAGACCACCCCTGTCGTAGAGGCTTCCGCAGAGACTCTCACCGAGACTCCCGAAGCGCTCGTCGCCCGTCTGGCCGCCGCTGGCCGCGCTGCCCAGCGCGTATTGGCCCGCCTGAGCGATGCGCAGAAGGCGGAGGCGCTGCGCGCCGCCGCCGCCGCGCTGCGGGTGGCGGAACCAGCGATCCTCGCCGCCAATGCGCAGGATGTCGCGGCGGGTGAGGCCAAGGGGCTGACCGGGGCCATGCTCGACCGTCTGCGGCTCGATTCCGCGCGTCTGGCCGGGATCGCCGATGCGGTGGAGCAAGTCGCGGGCCTGCCCGACCCGGTCGGCGAAGTGATTTCCGAAAGCGAGCGGCCCAACGGCCTCAAGCTCTCGCGCGTGCGCATTCCGATCGGGCTGATCGGCATCATCTACGAAAGCCGTCCCAACGTGACGGCCGATGCGGCGGCGCTCTGCCTGCGCTCGGGCAATGCGGTGCTGCTGCGCGGCGGCAGCGAGGCGCTCCATTCCAACCGGGCGATCCTGGCGGCGATGGTTTCCGGCCTCGAACAGGCAGGGGTTCCCGGCGCGGCGGTCCAGCTGGTGCCGACGCAGGACCGCGCGGTGGTGGGCGCGATGCTGACGGCGGCGGGCCTGATCGACATGATCGTCCCGCGCGGCGGCAAGAGCCTCGTCGCCCGCGTTCAGGCCGATGCCCGCGTGCCGGTGCTCGCCCACCTCGACGGCATCTGCCATACTTACGTCCACGCCTCGGCGGACCCGGAGATGGCGTGCGGCATCGCGCTCAACGCCAAGCTGCGTCGCACCGGTATCTGCGGGTCGATGGAAACCTTGCTGCTCGACACCCAGTTCCCGGCCTCGGCGGACGTGGTGAAGGCGCTGGCCGATGCGGGCTGCGAACTGCGCGGCGACGCCCGTGCGCGGGCGCTCGACCCGCGCGTCCTGCCTGCCGGTGATGAGGACTGGGATACCGAATATCTCGACGCGGTGCTCTCGGTGGCGGTTGTCGATGGTCTGGATGCGGCGATGGACCATGTCGCGGCGCATTCCTCGCACCACACCGATGCCATCGTCGCCGCCGACCCGGCTGCGGCGGAGCGCTTCCTGGCCGAAGTCGATAGCGCGATCGTCATGGTCAATGCCTCCAGCCAGTTCGCCGACGGCGGCGAATTCGGCCTCGGCGCGGAGATCGGCATCGCCACCGGCAGACTCCACGCCCGCGGCCCGGTCGCGCTGGAAGGGCTGACGACCTACAAGTGGCTGGTGCGCGGCACCGGGCAGGAACGACCCTGAGCGCGATTCCTTCGAGCAAGAATCTTCCGGGCAAGGTCGGCGCGAATCGCAGTGGACCGATCGTCGGCCTGCTCGGCGGCAGCTTCAATCCGGCCCATGGCGGGCACCGCCGCATCAGTCTCTTCGCGGCTGAGGCGCTGGGACTCGACGAAGTCTGGTGGATGGTCTCGCCGGGCAATCCGCTGAAGCCGAAAGCCGGTATGGCGCCGCTTGCCGCGCGGGTGCTTTCGGCGCGGCGGCAGGCCCGCCGGGCGCCGATCCGCGTCACCGCGATCGAGCGTGAACTGGGCACGCGCTATACCGTGGACACGCTCAAAAAACTGGTCCGGCGCTATCCGAAACGGCGCTTCGTCTGGCTCATGGGGGCCGACAATCTGGCCCAGTTCCACCAGTGGAAAGCGTGGCGCGACATCGCCCGACTCATGCCGATTGCGGTAATCGCCCGTCCGGGGTATGATGGTGCTGCCCTCGCGAGCCCCGCGATGGTCTGGTTGGGGAGGTTCCGGAGGCCCCTTCCCAGTCTTCGTGGTCCGGAAAGGTGGAGCGCACCCGCGCTGGTGACATTGCGATTCGACCCCGATACGCGGTCGGCCACGGCGATACGCCAAGCCGATCCGGAGTGGGCCCGGAAGCTGATGAACAGGCTTTCGCAGGCTGGCTCGGAACGTGTCGAATACCGGGATTCCGGATCGCTGAGAGATAACGTCACCCACCGCCCGATACCCGGAGATTGTGCGTGAGCAGGCTGTCAGCCTCTCGTTCGCATGCCCGGAAATCCAACGATCAGATCGCGCGCGGCAAGGCTTTTCAAGCCTGGCTGTGTCGGTCGCTGAAAGGAGCAGACCCTACTTAAGATGCCACAGGCACAGATACAGCCGGCCGAAACCGGCGCAACGCCCCTCGCCACGGTGGAGTCCGACGACCCGCAATTGGCGCTCGTCCTGCAGTCCCTGGATGATGACCAGGCGCAGGACATCGTGACCATCGACCTCGCCGGCAAATCGACGATCGCCGAATTCATGGTGATCGCATCCGGTCGCTCGACCCGCCAGGTGGCGGCGATGGCCCAGAAACTCGGCGAACGCCTCAAGCACGGCGGCTTCGGCCATGCCCGTATCGAAGGGCTTCCCGCAGCCGACTGGGTGCTGGTGGATGCAGGCGGCGTGATCGTCCACCTCTTCCGTCCGGAAGTGCGCAGCTTCTACAACCTCGAGAGGATGTGGGGCTTCGACGGACCGTCCGGCGCGGCCTGAGCCGCGTCCGGAAGGCGGAAAAGAGAGGACCACCCGGCTGCCTGCGCAGCCGGGCTCCGAACGGATATCGCGGCGCGGCGTTGAAGCTGCGCCCGAGATTCCCGTGCTTTTCGCGCCGTGAACCCGCGCTTTTCCCATGCTTCTTCACATCATCGCCCGCGGCAAGATCGCGCGCTCGCCCGAGGGGGAGCTGCTCGACCGTTATGCCAAACGCCTGACCTGGCCGTTCCGGCATAGCGAACTGCCGGACGTGGGCGGCAAAGTGCCGCCGCCGGTGCAGACCCCGTTCCGCGAAGTGCTACTCGACGAGCGCGGCAAGGCGATGAGCTCCGAGGAATTCGCCGCCCTGCTAGGCCGCTGGCGCGACGAGGGCGTGCGCGAGTGCCGTTTCCTGATCGGCGCCGCCGACGGCCATGGCGACGAGGCCCGCGCGCGGGCCGACCACTTGCTCTGCTTCGGCAAGATGACCTGGCCGCACCTCATGGCCCGCGCGATGCTGGCCGAACAGCTCTGGCGCGCGACGGCGATTCTGTCGGGGCATCCGTATCATCGCTCGGGGTGAGCGAGGGGCGGGACGGGGCAAGATCTTTCCCATTACCCATCGTCATCCTGAACTCGTTTCAGGAACCATCTTGCCGAACAAGCCGCCGTTGATGGTCAGAAATGGATCCTGAAACAAGTTCAGGATGACGTGGCTTTTGCTGTGCGGGTGTCGGATGGTACTGTCGGCGCAGCGATGTTTCCGAACACTGCGCTTTCCTCTTCCCGCCAGACTCGCGCTGTCCTAATCATCGCGGCGTGAAGCCTGCATCCCGTAACGTCCTGATAGCCGCCACCGCCGCGCTCGCGGTGGGCTTCGTCGCGCTGGCGGGGCAGGGGCTGACTCAGGCCGGGGCGCTGGCGATGCTCGACCCGGCAGTGGACGCCACTGAGGCGCAGCGCGACATGATCGCCTCCCGGCGCGAGAGCGATGCTGCCCGCCGCCGGGCCGAGAAGCTGGAAGCCAAGGCGCGCAACGTCACCGAACAGGCCGAAAGGACCGCGCGCGAAACCGCTGCCGTCGCCGCGCGTATCCAGGAGACCGAAGCCGCGATCGCCGCGCAACGTGCGCAAGTCCGGCTCATCGGCCTGGAGCGCGTGGAACTGCGCGAGCGGCTGGCTGAGAAGCAGGCGCCGCTGGCGCGCCTCACCGGCTCGCTCCAGCGACTGTCGCGCCGGCCGCCCTTGCTAGCCGTACTGCGGCCGGGTTCGGTGCGAGATGCGGTCTACTTGCGGGCCTTGCTCGATACGATGATGCCGCAGGTCGAACGCCGCACCCGCGGCCTGCGGGCCGAGATTGAGCGAGGCCGCGCGCTGCAGCAGCAGGCCGTGGCCTCCGGGCACCAGCTGACCGAGATGGAAGGCGAGATGCGCGAGCGGCGCAAGGCGTTGGCGATCCTCGAATCGCGCCAGCGCCTCGCCGGGCGCGAGGCCAGCGGCATCGCCGCGCGCGAGGGCGAACGCGCGCTGGCACTGGCGGAAAAGGCGCGCGACCTCGGCGACCTGGTCGACCGGATGGGCGAGCAGGGCGCCCTGCGCGAACGGTTGGCGGCGCTGCCAGGGCCGACGATGCGCCCGCCGCGCCCGGAAGAGACGCGGGTGATCGAGGCCTCGCAATTCGTGCCGGTTCCCGAGGGGCTGGCCAGCTACATGCTGCCCGTCACCGGCCGTCTGGTCACGGGCTTCGGCGAAGTCCTGCCCGGACAGGCGCCGTCGCGCGGGCTGTCGCTGGCGACGCGGGCGAGCGCGCAAGTGGTCGCCCCGGCAGCGGGCCGGATCGCCTTCGCCGGTCCCTATCGGGGCTATGGCCGGATCGTCATCATCGAGCACAAGGGCGGCTGGACCTCGCTGGTGACGGGGCTGACCCGGCTCGATGTCGAGGTCGGCAGGCAGGTCGTGGCCGGAGCGCCGATCGGCACGACGGGACCCGGCGATCCCTGCATCATGGTGGAGCTGCGGCGGCAGGGCGAGGCGGTGAATCCTCTACAATATATTCGTTCGTTGTAGGGATCGCCGCCGCTTCATTCCCGCCCCGTTCATCACCGATCCTATAACCCCGACGGAATCTCTGCGTTCTTGGCAATTGTGCAGGCCGTCCTGTAGGATTACAGTCAGGAATTCCCCCGGTCCCCGGCCGGAGCGACTTACGAAAAAGGCCCTGAAGCCCGATGAAATTCGCCCCCCTGATGCGCGCTGCCCTGCTGGTGTCGGCCGTTGCCGTCCTTCCCGCGGCGACGTCCGGTCTTGCCGCGGTGGACAGCCGCGTGAATCCCGAATTCAGCAAGCTTTTCACGATCTACGAACTGGTCAAGGCCAACTACGTCGACCAGGTCGACGACGACAAGTTGATCAAGGGTGCGATCGACGGCATGCTCGCCAGCCTCGACCCCCACTCCAACTATCTGGACGGCCCTTCGCTCCAGCGGCTGGAGACGATGATCGACGGCAATTACACCGGCCTCGGCCTCTCGGTGGTCGAGGATGACGGTGCGGTGAAGATCGTCTCGCCGTTCAAGGGCAGCCCGGCGGAAAAGGCCGGGCTCAAGGCGGGCGACTACATCACCCACCTCGACGGCGTGCTCTATTACGAGCGCGACCTTGATGAGGCCGTGTCCAAGATGCGTGGGCAGGCGGGCACCTCGATCCGCCTGACGATCTATCGCCCCGGCCGCGACAAGCCCTTCGACGTCACCGTAACGCGCGGCGTGATCGAGCTGGAGCCGGTGACCTGGGAACTGAAGGACGACGTGGGCGTGATCTCGGTGAACGAGTTCTCGCGCGATGTCGGCAACTTCGTGAACAAGGGCATTGCCGACCTCAAGAAGCAGGCTGCGACCAAGGGCACCAAGCTCGACGGTCTGGTG
>Ga0209050_1000479_pt1 | contig 70394 bp, 61 predicted proteins | sample Araplavi_mTSA_r2_FD_184276 | JGI IMG/M metagenome (GOLD analysis project Ga0209050, IMG submission 184276) | Arabidopsis root microbial communities from North Carolina, USA - plate scrape MF_Cvi_mTSA_r2 (SPAdes) (version 2) | ecosystem: Host-associated > Plants > Roots > Endosphere | place: USA...
TTGCGGGCCACGATCAGGCCGTTCTCATAGCCGCCATCGCGCAAGGCGCTCGCCACGGCCTTGGCCATGCCGCCGCTGCCGCGCAGGGCAAAGCTCGAGTCCTTGGGCACCTGGTGTTTTTCCAGCAACTGGGCAACGGCGATGTAATCGGTGTTGTAGGCCTTGAGATGACCGTCGGTGTTGACGATGGTGTTGATCGATTGAATGGCGGCGGCAGAGGCGTCGAGTTCATCCACCAGGGCAATGCAGGCTTCCTTGAACGGCATCGACACCCCACAACCACGAATGCGCAGGGCGCGAATGCCGGCGACGGCGCCCGGCAGGTCCTGGCTGGCAAAGGCCTTGTAGTAGAAGTTCAGGCCCAGTTGTTCATACAGATGATTATGAAAACGCAGGCCAAAGTTCCCGGGGCGCCCTGAAAGGGACATGCACAGCTGGGTGTCTTTGTTGGGGTTCATCTGCATGGCAAAGCTCCTTCAAATGCACTTTTCGGATAGACGGGATTAGCCGTCCATCTGGATCTGATCGATCATGAAAGCCTGGACGCACGGGCTTGACCAGGTCGGTAAGAAAGTCGGTACAGACCTTACACAAAATTTACCTGGCGACCGTGCTGTTTTTCGAAAAAAAGCTGTCTTAGAAGTATCCCCGCGACAATCCCTGGGTCTATTGCAGACACAGGCGCCGGGCTGAAGAAACGAGGAACTATCATGATCCGTAAAATCCCCACAGTAGCCTTGCTGATCGGCGCCCTCGCTATCGCGGGACAGGCGCAAGCCCATGGTGGTGGTAATTACTGGCAGGGTCCGGCGGTGTTTGGCGCGATCGTCGGTACTGCCATCGTAGGTTCGGCTCTGATCAACGCCAACCGTCCGGTCTATGTCGCGCCGCAACCGGTCTACGCCCCACCGCCTCCGGTTTATTACGCGCCACCGCCCCCGGTTTACTACCAGCCGGCCCCGGTCTACGTGCAGCAACCGATCTACTACCGCCCGGCCCCGGTTTACTACGGGCCACCCCGTGGCTACTACGGCCCGCCACGCGGCTACTACGGCCCTCACTACGGCCGCTGGTAACGAACTCATCAAGCCCCGCTGAAACAGCGGGGCTTTTTTTGGGGCGTTCGCTGGTTTTGACTCGGACGCGGCCTCTTGTAGGAGCTGGCCTGCCAGCGATGGTCGTTAACGATAACGCGGGTGAACTGGATATACGCGGCGCGCTGGAGTCCATCGCCAGCAGGCTGGCTCCTACAGGTATTGCGTTATCGGTGTTTCCCGGGATTGTGTGAAGATCCTTTTTTATACCCATTGGTCGGTGCAGGTCTGGATAAATCTCGCCAAGGTCGCTATCGGGACAATGCGTGCGGCAGAAACGGGCAAGATGGACTCGACCGGTTTTCTGCCGTGTGGCGAAAAACGGTCATATTTTTGTCATGACAGGTCCGCAAGCTCGGTGCTGTCCGTCGAAAACAGGTTGATAACAACAAGGACGACCACATGCCAACGCAAAACCCGCACCGCATCGTCGGTCTGTGCACCTCCAGCAAGGTGTACAACGCACTGACCGAACTCAAGCACCTGGAAGGTCATCGCAGCGCCAAGTTTCTCTCGCTGCTGACGCAAAACCTGGTGCGCAAGGGCCTGCTCAACGAGCAGGAAGTGGTAAATATGCTCGATCAGGTGGTCAACTGAGCGACCAACGGTCATTTGCCCCCGCTGGCATCAATGACCACTATCGAAAGCGTTGATTACTCCTCGAGGCACCCGGACCTTAAAGTAGCTCCACAGATTGATGGAGGTACTTTTCATGTCCCAGGTTCAGATCATGTCCGTTATCGGCAGCGCCGTCCCCGCACAGCTCAGAGAGTTGGGCATGCTCGCCTGCTGGTATCTGGTGCAGGACGGTGTGCAGATCAGCGGCCCGCTGACTTCGCTGCCCGCCGCCCGTGAGCTGTCGCAACGCATCGGCACCGGCCAGTCCGGCAGGTTCAGCGCCTAGGGCAGCTGCACCCGCGGTTTGGTTTCGATGAAAATGTCCCAGCTGGCCATGAACAGGGCCGCGATCAACGGGCCGATGACAAAGCCGTTGAGCCCGAAAATCGCCAGGCCGCCGAGGGTCGAGATCAGGATCATGTAATCCGGCATCCGGGTGTCCTTGCCCACCAGAATCGGTCGAAGCACGTTATCCACCAGGCCGATCACGAAGATCCCGAACAGACCCAGCACTACGCCCTGCCAGATCGCCCCGGTGAGCAGGAAAAACGCGGCCACCGGCACCCAGACAATCCCCGCCCCCACCGCCGGCAACAGCGACAGAAACGCCATCAACACCGCCCAGAGCAATACGCTGGGAATGTCCAGGAACCAGAAAATCAGACCACCCAGCGCGCCCTGTGTGATCGCCACCAGCAGGTTGCCCTTCACAGTAGCCCGTACCACGCGATTGAACTTGAGCTGCAAACGACGTTTCTGCTGTTCCTCCAACGGCACCGCCGCACGCACCTTGCGCGCCAGTTCCGCGCCGTCGCGCAGGAAGAAGAACAGCAGGTACAGCATGATGAAGAAACTGACGATGAACTCGAACGTGCCCTGGCCAAAAATGAAGGCCTGGGCGGCCAGTTCCTGCCCGCCGGTCATCGCACTCTTGACGATTTTTTCTCGCAAACCGTTCAGCTCGCCCATGCCGAAGCGGTCCAGCAGGTGCTGGAAATACGGCGGCAGGATGTGCTTGAACTGCGCCACGTACCCGGCGATGTCCAGTTCGCCGCTCTCGATGTTCTTGTAGAGCGCGGCCCCCTCCTGGATCAGGAGGATGCTGAGGACTATCACTGGCAGGATCGCGATCAACAGGCAGATGCTCAGCGTGAGCAGTGACGTGAGGTTGCGCTCCCAGCCGAACTTCAGCTGCAGCCGCCGTTGCAGCGGTGCAAAGAGGATGCCGAGGATTACCGCCCAGAATACAGCGCCGTAGAACGGCAGCAGGATCCAGATGAAGGCGATGCTCACCAGGGCCAGAAGGATCGTCAGCGATCTGTCTTTCAGGGTTTCTTCGTTCATATCCGATCCATGCCCGCCGGGACGCAACACTTGGGCCCTGATGTTTAGTCCGCTACGGCTCGCGCGAGTGCCATCTCTTTGTTGACCAGACATGGATCCAGGTCAATAAACGCTCCGTGCCGAGCGTTTATCCTGCGCGGCTTTTGCGACCGACACCGCCATGAACCTCACCGCGCCAGAACTGCTCGCCCCCGCCGGCACCCTGAAAAACATGCGTTATGCCTTCGCCTATGGCGCCGATGCCGTGTACGCCGGCCAGCCGCGCTACAGCCTGCGGGTGCGCAACAACGAATTCGACCACGCCAACCTCGCCCTTGGCATTCGCGAGGCCCAGGCACAGGGCAAGCGCTTCTACGTGGTGGTGAACATCGCGCCGCACAACGCCAAGCTCAAGACCTTCCTCAAAGACCTTGAACCGGTGATCGCCATGGCCCCCGATGCGCTGATCATGTCCGACCCTGGCCTGATCATGCTGGTGCGCCGGCACTACCCACAGATGCCGGTCCACCTTTCGGTGCAGGCCAATACGGTGAACTGGGCAAGCGTCGAGTTCTGGCAGCAGCAAGGCTTGAGCCGGATCATCCTGTCGCGGGAGCTGTCGCTGGAAGAGATCGCCGAGATCCGCGGGCAAGTGCCTGCCATGGAACTGGAAGTGTTCGTGCATGGCGCGTTGTGCATGGCCTATTCCGGGCGCTGCCTGCTGTCGGGGTACATGAACAGGCGCGACGCCAATCAGGGCTCCTGCACCAACGCCTGTCGCTGGAAATACACGGCGCAGCCGGCCACGGAAAACCAGCTGGGCGAGATCGTGCAGACATTCGATCCCGAACCGACCCTGGGCATCGGCGCACCCACCGATCAGGTGTTCCTGTTGCAGGAAGCCAATCGTCCCGGCGAACAGATGCCCGCCTTCGAAGACGAACACGGCACGTACATCATGAACGCCAAGGATCTGCGTGCCGTGCAGCACGTCGAACGCCTGACGCAGATGGGCGTGCATTCGCTGAAAATCGAAGGCCGGACCAAATCGCACTTTTATTGCGCGCGCACCACCCAGGTTTATCGCCGGGCCATCGACGACGCCGTGGCGGGCCGGGCCTTCGACCGCGGCCTGATGAGCGACCTGGAATCCCTCGCCCAGCGCGGCTACACCGAAGGTTTTCTGCGTCGCCATGTGCATGACGAATACCAGAACTACCAGAACGGCAGCTCAGTGTCGGAACGACAACAGTTTGTCGGTGAGCTGACCGGGCAGCGCCGGGATCGCCTGGCCGAGGTCAAGGTGAAAAACCGTTTCGGCGTGGGCGACCACATGGAGCTGATGACGCCCAAGGGCAACTTCCACTTCGATCTGCATCAGCTGCAGAACGCCTGGGGTGGAGCGATCGACGTTGCACCGGGGGATGGGCATAGGGTGTATTTACCGATACCGGATGCGGTGGATCTGCAGTTTGGGTTGTTGATGCGGGACGTAGGTGTGAACTGACCTTCAAATACACACAAAACCCTGTGGGAGCGAGCTTGCTCGCGATAGCGGTGTATCAGTCAATATTGTTAGCGACTGACACTCCGTCATCGCGAGCAAGCTCGCTCCCACAGGCTCTCCCACAGCTACTGCGTCAGGCAAACTCTTCGCGGAGCATCGCCACGAACGCCTCGCGCGCCGGGTGCACCCCGGCGTTTTCGTGCCAGTAGAACAGGCTCTCGATGGCCGTCAGTTCGGGAAACTCAAACGCCACGCACCCCGCGCCCTTGGCGTATTGATCGAAAACCCCTTTAGTCACCAGCGCCACACCGGCCCCGGCGCTGACGCAACCGACAATCGCGCCATAGCTGGCCAGGCTGACAATCGGCAGCGCCAACCCATTTCGCAATAGCCAATGCTCCATCGCCGCCCGGTAAGGACAGCCCTGAGGCCAAAGGAACATCGTCTTGTCATGCAGGTCCGTCACGCTGCGCAACGGCCCCAGGGATGTCGAGGCGATCAGCAGCAACTCTTCGCGGTACATCGGCGTGCGCTTGAGGTGCGAACGCTCGACGTCGACCGCGACGATGGCGCCATCAAGCTTGTGATTGAGCGTGTCATCGAGCAACTGCCCCCAGGTGCCGGTGGTCAGCTCCAGCGCCACCTGCGGGAAACGCTTGTGGAATTTCGCCAGCAGGCGCGGCAACCGCCCGGTGGCCGACGACTCGATGGCGCCGATGCGCAACGGCCCTGAGGGTTCGGCCGAAGGGTCGACCGCCCGCTTGGCCTCGGCGGTCAGGGCGAGAATTTTCGAGGCGTAGGCCAGGAAGGTCTGCCCCGACGGGCTGATGCGCAGCCCTCGGCCTTCGCGCAGGAACAGCGCAACACCCAGCTCAGCCTCGAGGGCCTTGATCCGTGCCGTGATGTTGGACGGCACGCAATGTAGCAATTCAGCCGCGCGGGCAATGCTGCCGACGTCGGCCACGGTCTTGAACATGCGAATCTGTGCCAGCTCCATACATCACCTATAGTGAACGATTAGCGCAGTATAAGTCAGTTGTGGCGAACGATTGGCTTTCTGATACTCCGTGCATCAGCCCACAGGTGCACGACCATGACGCCGCTCACACCCTCCCTCGTTTCACCCTGGAAAATCATTCTGGCCATGGCGTTTGTCGTGGCGTGCTGGGGCTACTCCCCGACCGGCATTCATATCGGCTTGCAGGCCTACGACCCCGTGCACCTGGCCCTGCTGCGCTTCCTGCTGGCCTCCGTGTTCATGGCCGTGGTCGCGGTCTTCAAAGGCATTCGCCTGCCCAGCCTGCGAGACTTGCCGCTGATGTTCGGCCTGGGTTTCTTTGCCGTGAGCCTGCATCACGTGGCGATCAACTTCGGGCAGCAGGGAGTCAGCGCTGGCGCTTCGAGCGTCCTGGCCCAGACCACGCCGCTGTTCAGCACATTGATAGCGCGCTTCGTGTTCAAGGATCAGGTGAGTCTGTGGCGCTGGGGTTGTGTGCTGCTCGGGTTGTTTGGCGTGGTGATCGTGGTGGCGGGCGATCATGGCCTGGGTAGCATTGACGCCCACGGCTTGCTGATCCTGCTGGCGGCGGTGTCCTGGAGCCTCTACTTTGCCCTGCAAAAACATCACACCGGGCGTTACGACGGGCTGACGCTGGTGTGCTACACGGTGTGGTCCGGTACGGGGCTGCTGTTGATTTTTCTGCCCGGCCTGGTGGATCAAGTCGCCCTGGCGCCGATGCGCGTGCAGTGGGCGGTGATTGCCCTGGGGATATTCCCCAGTGCACTGGCGTACCTGGCCTGGGCCTATGTGCTGGCGCATGTCGATTTGAGCCGGGCGACCATGACGCTGTATTTGACGCCGCCGACGGCGATGGTGATGGCGTCCTATGCGCTCGGCGAACGGCCGACGTTAATGATCGTGGTCGGCGGGCTGGTGGTGTTGGCAAGTGTGCTGGCGTTGAATCTTGAGCGGCGGGCTGTGGTTGTTCAGGCTGTCAGGGTCTGATTCAGGTTTTTCGCTGTCAGGTCTGGCGCTATCGCGAGCAAGCTCGCTCCCACAGGTTTTTATGGATGCCGCGGTTCCTGAGCACGACCCAGAACCTGTGGGAGCGTGGCTTGCCCGCGATGAACGATAACGCGGTGTCACTGACTATCAGCTAGCCGAAAACCGGTCACGACTGTTGGTCAGGTGCAACCACATCGCCGCCCGCGCCGCGTCCGGGTCCTGGCGCTTGATGGCATTGAGGATCGCCTCGTGCTCAAGATTGGCCAGCTCGCCGAGCTTGCTCAAGTCCACCGCCCCCCGCTCGGCCGCATTGACCCGGGTGCGCGGGATCATGGCGCTGCCCAGGTGCTGCATGATTTCGGTGAAGCAGACGTTGCCGGTGGCTTCGGCGATCAGCAGATGAAAACGCCGGTCCGCTTCGACACAGCTGTCGTTGTTGGCCAGCAGGCTTTGATAGTCGTCCAGCGCTTCACGCATCTGCGCCAGTTGCAGATCGGTGCGGCGAGTTGCTGCCAGCGCCGCCGCCTGGGTTTCCAGGCCCATGCGCAACTCCAGAATGCTGCGCACCCCCAACGCCGTGTCGACATTCAGCCGCAGCCCCTGCTCCGGTGCGCGCTCGATCACGAACGTGCCAATGCCATGCCGGGTTTCCACCAACCCCGAGGCCTGCAACTTCGAGATCGCCTCGCGCACCACCGTGCGACTGACCCCGTGCTCCTGAACGATGGTGTTTTCCGACGGCAGCTTGTCGCCGGGCAACATCTGGCCGAGCAGGATGCGCTGGGTCAGTTTCTCCACCAGGTCATGGGCCAGGTTGTGGCTGCGCTTGCGGGCGGGGGCTTCGAGGTCTTCTTGCATGAAGGTGTCCGGAAATCAGGGCTATCGAATCGTAGCACCGCGCCGGGCGGGAATCCTGAAAAATCTCGCTCAACTTGTATGACAACACTCAACAACTGGCCCATATTCATTCGTTTTAAAGGCCGCCAGTCACCGCCGTCAAAATAAAAAATCTCTAAAACAGCACCATTTCATTGGCCAAAGGCGGTTGCAAGATCAAAAAACCTAGTTGTATGATGTCTATCAACAACGCAACACCCAGCCTCACCCCGCATAAAAATAACGAGTGGGAGAAAACGCAGTGAATACATCCGTCTCCGGGATGCACGACGACGCCAATTCAGCGCTGAAGTCCGCCATCGCCAAAGTCAAACGTCACGTCTTGCCGCTGTTCGTCATCATGTTCATCGTCAATTACATTGATCGAGTGAACATCGGTTTCGTCCGTGCCCACATGGAACACGACCTGGGCATTGGCGCTGCCGCCTACGGCCTGGGTGCCGGCCTGTTCTTCATCGGTTATGCGCTGTTCGAAGTGCCCTCCAACATCCTTCTGCAAAAAGTCGGCGCTCGCATCTGGCTGACACGGATCATGTTGACCTGGGGCCTGGTCGCCGCAGGCATGGCGTTCATCCAGAACGAAACCCACTTCTACATCCTGCGTTTTCTGCTGGGCGTGGCCGAGGCCGGGTTCTTCCCCGGGGTGATCTACTACTTTACCCGCTGGTTGCCTGGCGTGGAGCGCGGCAAGGCGATTGCCATCTTCCTCAGTGGCTCGGCGATTGCCTCGCTGATCTCCGGCCCCCTGTCCGGTTTGCTGCTGCAAATCAGCGGACTCGGCATGCATGGCTGGCAATGGATGTACTTCATCGAAGGCATGTTCTCGGTGGGTCTGTGTGTCTTTGTCTGGTTCTGGCTCGATTCCAAACCCCACGATGCCAAATGGCTGAGCCGCGACGAGCAGGACGCACTGGTCAAGGCCATCGACGACGAACAACTGGCCCGCGAAGCCGCCACACCGATCAAGCCGTCACTGGGCAAACTGCTCAAGGATCGCCAGATCATCCTGTTCTGCGTGATCTACTTCTTCATCCAGCTGACCATCTACGCCGCGACCTTCTGGCTGCCGAGCATCATCAAGAAGATGGGCGACCTCAGCGACTTCCAGGTCGGAATGTTCAACTCGATCCCGTGGCTGCTGTCGATTGTCGGCATGTATGCCTTCGCCTCGTTGTCGGCCAAGTGGAAGCATCAGCAAGCCTGGGTCGCCGCGGCCCTGCTGATCGCCGCTGCCGGGATGTTCATGTCCACCACCGGTGGGCCGGTCTTCGCCTTCGTCGCGATTTGCTTCGCGGCGCTGGGTTTCAAATCGGCCTCGTCGCTGTTCTGGCCGATTCCCCAGGCTTACCTGGACGCACGCATCGCCGCCGGTGTCATCGCGCTGATCAACTCGGTGGGCAACCTCGGCGGTTTCGTCGCGCCGACCACCTTCGGTCTGCTGGAGGAACGCACCGGCTCCATCCAGGGCGGACTCTACGGCTTGGCCGCGACCTCGATCATCGCCGCGATCATTGTCTTTGCCGCACGCAACAAACCCAAGGTCGCCCCCGTCACCGCACCGGGCAAACCAGCGCCCCACCACGCCTGAATCATTGGTTTAAAAGGATAACGACATGACCGCACACGACATCGCCAAAGCCCCGATCATCACCAGCATGCAGGTTGTTCCGGTGGCCGGCCACGACGGCATGCTGCTCAACCTCAGCGGCGCCCACGGCCCGTTTTTCACCCGCAATATCGTGATCCTCAAGGACAACGCCGGCCACACCGGCGTCGGCGAAGTGCCAGGTGGCGAGCGCATTCGCCAGACCCTGGAAGACGCACGCAGCCTGGTGGTCGGCAGCCCGATCGGCACTTACCAGAAGATTCTCAACCAGGTACGCCAGGCCTTCGCCGACCGCGATGCCGGCGGTCGAGGATTGCAGACCTTCGACCTGCGCATCACCATCCACGCCGTCACCGGCCTGGAAGCTGCGCTGCTCGATCTGCTCGGCCAGCACCTGGACGTGCCGGTCGCCGCCCTGCTCGGCGAAGGCCAGCAGCGCGATGAAGTGAAGATGCTTGGCTATCTGTTTTATGTCGGTGATCGCAACGAAACAGACCTCGCCTACCGCAGCGAGCCAGACGCCGACAACGACTGGTTCCGCGTACGTCACGAAAAAGCCATGACCGCCGAAGCGGTGGTCCGCCTGGCCGAGGCGGCGCACGCGCGTTATGGCTTCAAGGACTTCAAGCTCAAGGGCGGCGTGCTCAGCGGCGACGCCGAAATCGAAGCGGTCACGGCCCTCGCCGAACGCTTCCCCGATGCGCGCATCACCCTTGACCCGAATGGTGCCTGGTCACTGAAGGAAGCCATCCGTCTGTGCCGCGATCAGCACCGCGTGCTCGCCTACGCCGAAGATCCGTGCGGGGCGGAAAACGGTTACTCGGGACGCGAAGTCATGGCTGAATTCCGCCGGGCCACGGGGCTGAAAACCGCAACCAACATGATCGCCACCGACTGGCGGGAGATGGGCCACGCGATCCAGTTGCAGTCGGTCGACATTCCCCTGGCCGATCCGCACTTCTGGACCATGCAGGGTTCGGTGCGCGTGGCGCAGATGTGCCACGAATGGGGCCTGACCTGGGGTTCACACTCCAACAACCACTTCGACATTTCCCTGGCAATGTTCACCCATGTCGCGGCAGCCGCGCCGGGCGAGATCACTGCCATCGACACCCACTGGATCTGGCAGGACGGCCAGCGCCTGACCAAGGTCCCGCTGCAAATCGTCGACGGCTGCGTGCAGGTGCCGCAGAAACCGGGGCTGGGGGTGGAGCTGGACATGGATCAGGTCGCCAAGGCTCATGAACTGTACAAAGGCATGGGCCTGGGGGCGCGGGATGACAGCGTGGCCATGCAGTTTTTGATTCCGGGCTGGACGTTCGATAACAAGCGGCCGTGCCTGGTGCGTTGAAACGCCAAGTGAGTTGAATCAAGGGTTGCGCGTGGCCGCCTGCTGGCGGCCGGTTTAAAAAGCGCTCGGAGCATAGCGCTTAACCCCCTAAAATGGCGCGCAACTGAATCAACGAAGGATTAAACCAACATGGACAGGCTGAAAACCATCGCCGCCGGCATGGCGATATTTGCCGCAGGCCAGTGCGTGGCACAGGATCAAATCGAGACGCTGGTGAACGCCGCCGTACAACCGGTGATGCAGGCCGAGGGTATCCACGGCATGGCCGTGGCGGTCACCGTCAACGGCCAAGCGCACTACTTCAACTATGGCGTCGCCTCGACGGAAACCGGCAGCCCCGTCACAAAAGACACCCTGTTCGAAATCGGCTCGGTCAGCAAAACCTTCACCGCCACCCTCGCCGCCTACGCCCAGGCTACGGGCAAGTTGTCACTGTCGGACAAGGCCAGCCAGATTCTTCCGGCCTTGCGCGGCAGCGCTTTCGACAACATCAGCGTGCTGCAACTGGGCACCTATAGCGCCGGCGGCCTGCCGCTGCAATTTCCTGCCGAATCTGATTCGGCCGACAAAATGCTCGGCTACTACAAACAATGGAAACCGCTCTACGCCCCCGGCAGCCACCGACTGTATTCGAACCCCAGCCTTGGCCTGTTCGGCTACCTCGCCGCCCACAGCATGGGCCAGCCGTTTGATGACCTGATGGAGAAAACCCTGCTGCCGAAACTGGGCCTCAAGCACACCTATGTGCATGTACCACAGGACCAGATGGCGCTGTACGCCCAGGGCTACAACAAGGACGGCAAGCCGGTGCGGGTCACTCCGGGGGCGCTGGATTCCGAGGCGTACGGGGTGAAAACCAGCGCCTCTGACTTGCTGGCCTACGTCGACGCCAACATGAAGCCGGCGCATCTGGACAAGCCCTTGCAGCAAGCCATCGCCTTGACCCATAGCGCCTACTACAGCGTTGGCGACATGACCCAGGGCCTGGGCTGGGAGATGTATCGCTACCCGATCACACTGGATCGCTTGCTGGACGGCAACTCCACGCCGATGGCCATGCAGGCCCATGAAGTCCAGTGGCTGAACCCGCCGCAAGCGCAGCCACAGAACGTACTGATCAACAAGACAGGTTCAACCGGTGGCTTTGGCGCTTACGTGGCGTACGTGCCATCGAAGGAGATCGGCATTGTGATGCTGGCCAACAAAAACTTCCCGAATGCGCAGCGGGTCAGAATTGCGCATCAGATTTTGAGTGCGCTTGGCCAATAGGTCTGGTTCGCGCTCCCAGAGAAAAAAACTGGAGGTTGATACTGATCAGTTAACACACGAAACCTGTGGGAGCGAGCTTGCTCGCGATGGCGTCGTAACAGCCAATATAAATGTTGAATGTCAGACCCCCATCGCGAGCAAGCTCGCTCCCACAAGTTAATTGCTTACCACCAGGATTCAGGGCCGAATCAATCATCCGGCATTTCCGGTGGTTTGGCGGGCTTGGCCGGTTTGCTGTTTTTCCCGGGCTTGGCGCCTTTGGCCGCCGGCTCGGCTTCAGCGACGGGAGCGGCCACTGTCGCGGTAAATTCTTTCTCGGCCGCCGGCAGTTGATCGACTGCGCTGAAGATCTCGTCCAGCTTGATGGTGTCCGATTGTTCCAGTTTCTTTTCGCCGTCCTTGCCGACCAGAATCACCTTGGTCTTGGCGCCGGCACCCAGCTTGAGCGAGCGGATCAGCGCCGCCGTGTCCTGGGGGCCGAGGTCTTTGCCGTCGCGCTGGCCCATCAGGTTGAGCACGGTGTAGAGCACCATGTTGCGGTCGGTGAAACCCTTGCGATTGGCCGGTTCATCCAGCGACTTTTTCAGGCTGACCCAGGTCGGATCCACAGTGCTTGGAGCGATGACAATCAGTGGTCGTGCCCTGCCCTTGTCCATGTCCAGCGGTGAGTCGCCATCGGCGGCGAACGAGGTGCCGGCAATCGCCAGCAAGATAGCCATGGTCAGTGACCTGATGAGCATGCGCATCTCCTTTTTGATATCCACGCTCTAATGATTGCGCATCGCGGCGATTGTTCCGGGTGACGTACCGCAAATTTTTTCGCCTTGTCCCAAGCTTAGGTCAGGGCAGTCATTGCGCAACAACTCGGGGTCATCTCGGGACTTACAAAGTTCAAGGCAGATCAAGGATCAAGCGGGTCGCAAGGGGTGCCCGGACAGGCACCGACTGGGCATTGCACCCGCGAAGGAGGTTGGCGTAACGAATTGAATCAGAACGCCAGTTTGTAGCCGATCAGCAACAGCATGGTCGCCAGGCAAGGACGCAGCAGTTCGTCGGAGATGCGCCCGGTCAGGTGGCTGCCCAGGTAAATCCCCGGCAACGAACCCACCAGCAAGTAACCCAGGACGTGCCAGTCCATGTTGCCCATGCTTGCATGGCCGAGGCCGGCGACCAGGGTCAGCGGTACGGCGTGGGCGATTTCAGTGCCGACCAGGCGGCGGGTCGGCAGCATCGGATAGAGAATGAACAGGGCCACGGTGCCCAGTGCACCGGCGCCGATGGACGTCAGCGCGACCATGGTGCCGAGGACCAGGCCAGTGATGACCGTCAGGACATTGAGGCGCGAGCCGCTGGGGTTGTAGTGGCCGCCAGCACGTTTGTGGGCGAAATCCAGCAGACGCTTCTTGAACAGGATCGCCAGTGCCGTGGCGAACAACACAAAGCCGAGAGCCTGCTTGATGATCGCGTTCATCGCATCGGGGCTGGAGTGCAGGCTGCTCAGGAACCACAACGTCAGTGCCACCGCCGGCACGCTGCCAAGGGTCAGCCAACCGGTAATCGCCCAGTCGATGTTGTTGTTCTTTCGGTGAACCAGTACGCCGCTGGACTTGGTGATCGCCGCGTAGAGCAAATCGGTACCGACCGCCGTCGCCGGGTTGATACCGAACCACAGCAGGATCGGGGTCATGAGCGACCCGCCACCGACGCCAGTCATGCCGACAATAAAGCCAACCACCAACCCGGCCACGACCAACCCGATGTTCACTAAATCCATTGATACGTCCACAAAGATCGCAGGGGAAATCTGGCCCGCAGCATAGCGATTTTTCTTATAACCAGTTATATCGATGCGATCTATCTTTATTCCTTTGCTCCTGTAGGAGCGAGCCTGCTCGCGATGGACGTCAACGATAACGCGTAAAACCTGATGCCCCACGGTGTCCTGGCGTTTTTCGCGAGCAGGCTCGCTCCTACAGGTCTCACTGCACCGGCAGAAAATTCAGGAACAGCAGGCTCTGAGCGTAGTTCAGACCGATGCGCCGGTAGCGCTCGTCGAGCATCTGGGTCAGCAGGTCCAGGCGGGCGACGATCTTGCCGAACTCGACGGCAAAGCTCAGGTTGCTGCCCTCCTCCGAGATTTCGTTGGAAAACAGCAGGGGTTGGCCTTGCTTGTCTTGTCTCTGGCTGAGGATCCAGGTGGCAATCTCGATGTTGCGTGCGGCATTGCTGACGAATACCGGGTTGATCGTATCGGTCATGTAGAACTCGGTGCGATTGCCATGGGCGGTCACCAGCATGCTGCCGATGGCATAGATGAACGCCCCGACCCGATCGCCGAGAAATTCCGGGCTCATGGCAAAACGCAGGGCCGCCAAATCCTTTTTGCTGCCCAGGGTCGGTAATGGCTGCTGCTGTTCAATGGCCATGCGTACTTGCTTGCCGGCCGTACGGGCATCGAGGAAACCGGACTTTTTCAGCTCATCGGGATTGCGCAGGTAGAGCTTGCCCATGAGCAGGTAAAGGCTGTCGAGGTTGTCGCGCATGGTCAGGGTGGCCATTCGGTCGACACTGGTCTGCAGGAACTCCTGGGGTTGGCCTTCGCGCATCTGGGTGAAGATGTCGCCGCCCTGCTGCGGGCTGCAACCGGTGACGAAGAACATCGACAGACCTGCCAGCAGCAGGCAATGACGGCGAATTTTTGTGCTGTTCGCGGGTGAAACTCGAGCCATGGGTTCTTGAACTTGGGCATGGGCCGACGGTGGGGATCGCCGCAGGCTGCCATGGATAGAGCCGGACATTTCGAAAAAGTGCAGTATCGGGCGACACCAATCGATCACTGGCAGGGGAATGTTCATAGAAAAAACGGATCAGAACATCATGAAACGGTACACATTCCCTGTAGGAGCTGCCGCAGGCTGCGATCTTTTGACTTTGATTGTTCAAGATCAAAAGATCGCAGCCTGCGGCAGCTCCTACAACACCGTATACACACAGGAGGTTTGCATGCGCACGCTTCAATTGGCTGGCGCCCAGGTGCCCGTCATTGGCCAGGGCACCTGGCAGATGGGCGAGGACCGCTCTCGGCACAGGGAAGAAGTCGCGGCACTGCGCCTGGGCATCGAACTGGGCATGACCCTGATCGACACCGCTGAAATGTACGCCGAAGGCGGCGCCGAGGAAGTGGTCCGCGAAGCCATCGCCGGCCAGCGCGAGAGCGTCTTCGTGGTCAGCAAGGTGTACCCGCACAACGCCAGCCGCCATGGCATCCCCCAGGCGTGCGAGCGCAGCCTACGCAGGCTCGGTACCGATTACATCGATCTGTATCTGCTGCATTGGCGCGGCCAGTATCCGCTGGAGGAAACCGTCGACGCCTTCGAGCGCCTGCGCGAAGCCGGCAAAATAAGGCGTTGGGGCGTGTCCAATTTCGACCTCGACGACCTGCTGGAACTGGACGCCCCGGCCTGCGCCACCAATCAGGTGCTCTACAATCTGGAGCAGCGCGGCATAGAATTTGACTTGTTACCCTGGAGCCAACAGCAACGGCTGCCGGTCATGGCTTACTGCCCGATCGGTCAGGGTGGAAAAATGCTCGCCAATGCCACGCTCAAGCAGGTGGCCGCCCGGCACGGCGTGACGCCAGCACAGGTGGCGCTGGCATGGATAATGCGCCAGGACGGCATGATCGCCATCCCCAAAGCGGTCCGGCCCGAACATGTGCGACTCAATGCCCAAGCCGCCACGCTGCAACTTGAACCCGGGGATCTGGAGGCGCTGGACCACGCGTTTCATGCGCCACAACGCAAACAGCGGCTGGCCATGGTCTGAGCCAACGCAGTCAGAGAGCTTCGCCATGAGAAGCACCGACCACCTGGACCCGTTCAATCTGCAACGCTTTCTCCAGGCTCAGGACCCGGTATTCGACCGGGTTCAAGACGAGCTGAACAACGGACACAAGCGCAGCCACTGGATGTGGTTCATTTTTCCGCAGTTTGCCGGGCTCGGCGGCAGCGAGATGTCGCGCCGCTTTGCCATTCGCTCGCGAGAGGAGGCCCTGGCCTACCTTGAGCATCCGTTGCTCGGCGCCCGCCTGCGCACCTGCACCCAGGAAGTGCTGAACGTCCGAGAGCGCTCGGTGGCCGGGATTTTCGGTCATCCCGACGACCTGAAATTTCATTCCTCGATGACCCTGTTCGCCCAGGTCGATGCCGCCGACAGCCTTTTCCAGCAAGCCTTGAACCAGTACTTCCACGGCATCCTGGATGACTGGACCTTGTCGCTGATGGACTCAAAACAGGCCCAACTGCCCCCCAATCAGGGTTGAGAAGTCGTCGTCGACAAACGGCAGTATCGCGTCCGCCACCGGTTGCAGTTGCCGGGTGATGTAGTGGTCGTAATCGATGGGCGCGCTGCGCACTTCCAGCGGTTCGGGGCCGGCGACGGTGATCACGTAGCTGATCCAGCCGCCGTTCTGGTATTGCCGCGGGCGACCCTGGCTGTCGTTGTACTCATCGGCCAGGCGCGCCGCGCGTACGTGGGGCGGGACGTTACGCTGATAGTCATCGAGGGTGCGGCGCAGGCGTTTGCGATAAACCAGCCGGTCATCGAACTCGCCGGCCAGGGTCTTGCGCACGTAGTCACGCACGTAATCCTGATAGGGCTTGCGCAGGAAGATCCGCGAATACAGCTCTTGCTGGAATTGCCGGGCCAGCGGCGACCAGTCGGTGCGCACGGTTTCCAGGCCCTTGTAGACCATTTCGTCGCTGCCATCGGCGCGAGTCACCAGTCCGGCGTAGCGCTTTTTGCTGCCTTCTTCGGCACCGCGAATGGTCGGCATCAAAAAGCGCTTGTAGTGGGTCTCGAACTGCAATTCGAGAACGCTTTGCAGGCCGTATTCCTGCTGCACATGCTCGCGCCACCACTGATTGACGTGTGCCACCAGCGCCTGGCCGATCTGTGCCGCCTCCTGCTGGCCGTGGGCGCGACGCAGCCAGACGAACGTCGAATCAGTGTCGCCGTAAATCACTGCATGCCCCTGTGCCTCGATCAACTGGCGGGTGCGCAGCATGATCTCGTGCCCGCGCAAGGTGATGGACGACGCCAGGCGCGTGTCGAAGAAGCGACAACCGCTGGAGCCGAGCACCCCATAGAACGCGTTCATGATGATTTTCAGCGCCTGGGACAGCGGTGCGTTGTGTTCGCGCTTGGCGGTTTCCCGGCCTTCGGCGACCCGGGCGACGATGGAGGGCAGGCAATGACGGGTGCGGGAAAAGCGCGCGCCACGAAAGCCCGGCACCGATTCGCTGTCATCCGGATGCTTCAGCCCTTCTATCAGCCCCACGGGGTCGATCAGGAAGGTACGGATGATCGACGGATAGAGGCTTTTGTAGTCGAGCACCAGCACCGATTCGTACAGCCCCGGTTGCGAATCCATGACGAAACCGCCCGGGCTGGCTTCAGGTGGCTTGCCACCGAGGTTCGGCGCAACGAACCCCTGACGGTGCATCAGCGGCATGTACAGGTGGGTGAACGCTGCCACCGAACCGCCCATGCGATCGGCCGGCAGACCGGTGACGCTGGCCCGCTCCAGCAGGAAGGTGAGCAACTCGGTCTTGGCGAAAATCCGCGTGACCAGTTCGCAATCCTTGAGGTTGTATTTGGCCAGCGCCGGTTTGTCCTCGGCGAACATGCGATTGATTTCGTCCATGCGCTGGTACGGGTTGTCGATGGACTTGCCCTCGCCAAGCAGGGTTTGCGCGACGTTTTCCAGGCTGAACGAGGGGAAACTCCAGGTCGCCGAACGCAGGGCCTCGATACCGTCGATGATCAGGCGGCCAGCGGCTGAAGCGAAGTAATGGTTGCCGTTGCCATGTTCGCGCCACTGCATTTCCTCGCCGCCACGCCCCAGTTTCAACGGCACCGCCAGGCGCCGGGCGTGTTCGTGAAGCACGCGCAAGTCGAACTGCACGACGTTCCAGCCAATGATCGCGTCGGGGTCGAACCGGGCAAACCATTCGTTGAGCTTTTTCAGCAGCAGGGTCCGCGAATCGCAGTACTCGAGCTGGAAATCCACCTGGCTATCGTCGCCATTGGGCGCGCCGAGCATGTACACCTGACGCTCGCCGCAGCCTTCCAGGGCAATGGAATACAACTCGCCCTGGGCCGTGGTCTCGATGTCCAGGGACACCAGTTTCAAGCTCGGCCGATAGTCGGGATCGGGCTTCATCTGAGCGTCGAGCAGCAGGCCCTCGGCATTCGGCGTGCCACTGAAGCGCACCGGCGCTGTGATGAAGCGTTCCATCATGTAGCGTTCCGGCGGGCGCACGTCGGCTTCGAACACTTCGACGCCGGCCCGGCGCAACGCGGTTTCCAGGCGCATCAACTGGCCATGTTGCTGGCAGTAGAGCCCGAGAACCGGGCGATGGTCGAAATCCTGCAGGGCCAGGGGCCTGAGCTCGACGTTCTTCTCGTCATGCAAAACGCTTTCGGCCTGCAGACGCTGCGCAGCAGGGATGAACGCCACCGAGGGCTGGCAAGGCAAGCGGATGCGCCGGGGACCGCTGTCGGTCGCCAGCCAGAACTCGACTTCCGTACCGGCCGGGGTGTCGCGCCAATGCCGGGTCAGGACGAAGCCCTGCTGTAGATCCACCACTGCAAACCTCAACGTTGATTCAGAGGGGGATTCTACCTGTCATCGGCAGGGATAGCGCGTATGGCCCCGGGATTCGGGATGAACATAAATCCTGTGGGAGCGAGCCTGCTCGCGAAAGCGGACTTACAGCCAACATCATCATTGAATGTTGAACCGCTTTCGCGAGCAGGCTCGCTCCCACAGGTAAGTTGCTAGCCGGAAATAAGAGGTTTACCGAAGAAAAACCGCCCAAATGACGTTTTTTGCGTGTTATCTGCCGCTTTCGCCCTTGCCCTGAGCGCCTGCGTCTACGATTCTTCAAGGACAACGACAACACCCGAGTAACCACCATGAAAACCGTCGCCCAACTGCTCAAGCTCAAAGATCAGAAGAATCAGGAAGTGCACCAGATCAAACCCGATCACATGGTGCTCGAAGCGCTGATGAAGATGGCCGAGAAAAACGTCGGCGCCTTGCTGGTGGTGGAGAATGATGAAGTGCTGGGCATCATCAGCGAACGGGACTATGCGCGCAAACTGGTGCTGCACGGCCGCTCCTCGGTGGGCACGCCCGTGCGCGACATCATGGTGTCGCCGGTGATTACCGTCGACACCCACCAAACCGTGGATACCTGCCTGGGCATCATGTCCGATAGACGCCTGCGTCACTTACCGGTGGTCGAAGGCGGCAAATTGATCGGCCTGCTGTCGATCGGTGACTTGGTCAAGGAAGCGATTGCCGAACAGGCGGAGCTGATTCGCCAGCTGGAGCAATACATTCGCGGGGAGTAAATCCGGACACAACATTCACCCGAAAACCTGTGGGAGCGAGCTTGCTCGCGATAGCGGCCAGACATTCAACATAGATGTCGACCGACATGGCCCCATCGCGAGCAAGCTCGCTCCCACAGGGTAAGTGGTGTTTTCAGACTGGCCAATGCCGGGCGAACACCGGTGCCAGAGCCGGGTGGCGGTCGATTCGTTCCAGCCAGGCGAAAAACCCGGGCCGCGCAGTGCGCAAATGTTCCCGACTGCCCGCCCATCGCGAGATCACCGCCGTCAGCACATCCAGGGCCCCTGGCTTCTCGCTGCCCAGATACAGCTCGCCCGAAAACTGGTCGGCAAACACCTCCCAACTCCAGTGCAGGCGCCGGCGGGCTCCCTCCATGAGATTCTGCCTGGACGACTCATCCGCCCCGGCCAGCCAGCGCTCGGGATAATCGATGATGCCGATGGCCGCATAGCAATTGCTGACGATGTACGCCATGGCGCGAATGGCCTGGTCCCGCTCGGCCGGGTCCTGGGGCAACAACCTCGACGCGGGAAAGCTCAGCCCGAGGTGAATCAGGATCGCCAAGCTCTCGGTCAGGACAGCGCCATCGGGGAGTTGCAGGGTTGGAATCTGTTTGAGCGGATTGAGTTTCTCCAGCGCATGGGCCGCCTCCGCGGACGCCTCGACATCGATGAAGCGATAAGGAACATCACAGAGTTCAAGGGCGGCCTCGATGGCCGCGGCCCCGGAGTTCTGATGGCCGTAGAGCTGGTACATAATCGTCTCCTTGCACACCGCGATCTCTGTAGTGCCTCATCATCCGTCCCGGCAGAGGAACGCGCCAGCTTTCCAGTGTAGAAGCCACCACCTGCCACACAGCGACCATCCGACGATCGCACCATCAAGCTCACAAGAGGTATGGCGCAGGTCCTATCACTGCCATCGATGTTCACCATCACCTCAATGAAGTTCTCTTAAAAAATCCGCGGCGTAACATCTGCTCCATACCCACCCATAAGCACCCCGGAGCACACCATCATGAAACGCCAAACCCTCCTCAGCATCGCTTTCTCGGTTTTCGCAGTTAACGCTTTTGCCGCTACCTCTGCTCAACCTGTGGTCGCTGAAGGCGGCTCGGATCGTCTGATTGAAAGCCGTGTGGCTGAAGGTGGTTCGGATCGCCTGATCGAAAACCGCGTCGCCGAAGGTGGTTCCGATCGCCTGATCGAAAACCGCGTCGCCGAAGGTGGTTCCGATCGCCTGATCGAAAACCGCGTCGCTGAAGGTGGTTCCGATCGTCTGATCGAAAGCCGCGTCGCTGAAGGTGGTTCGGATCGCCTGATCGAAAACCGCGTCGCTGAAGGTGGTTCCGATCGCCTGATCGAAAACCGCGTCGCTGAAGGTGGTTCCGATCGCCTGATCGAAAGCCGCGCTGTCTGAATGCAGGGCTTTACCGCAGGACTCGACGAAAACCCGGCCTCACCCGCCGGGTTTTTTATGCTTTTTTTAGCCCGCGATTACTTCCCTGCCCGCGCCATGCAGCGCTGGTAACGTTCATCGACCCGTTTGGCGAACCAAGCGGTGGTCAGTTTGCGCGTGATTTTCGGGCTTTGCAGCACGATCCCCGGCAACACTTCACGGGGTAACGGCCGACCTTCGGCCCGTTCGGCCAGTTCGAAAACCCGTCGATAGAGTTTGCTGTCTTCGAATGCCAGGGTATTGCCCTCTTCCAGTTGCCCGCGGATCGCCGGATTGCGCATATCCAGTTGCTTGCCCAGGGTGCGCACGGCCAGTTCCGTGGTGCCGGGCATGATCGAACCGTAACGCACCAGGTCGCCATCCAGCGCCAACGGGATACCGGAAGCCCGGCTCACCGCGTTCTGAAACGCGGCATTACGGCTGGCGTACCAACCCGCGTTGAAGTCCGCAAAGCGGTACAGCGGCTGTGGGTAGCTCGCCGGATACCCCAGCAGATGCGCGATGCCGAAATACATGCCGCCACGCCGGGTGAACACTTCATGGCGGATCGAGCCCTGCACCGGATACGGGTAGCCCTTGGCCTGCTGCTCGGCAAAATCGATGCTGACCTGCATCGGTCCGCCGGTATGCACCGGGTTGAAGCCACCGAACAGGGTTTTACCCATTGGCACCATGCCGATGAAGTCGTCGAAAATGCCACTCAGCTCCTTTTCACTACGCGCGGCATTCAGGCGGGCGCTGTAGCTTTTGCCGTTGGGCGAGTCGAGCTTCAACGCACCGCTCACCAGCAGGCCGGGAATGTGTGCCTTGGCGGCGCGACGGTCGATCTCGTCGCGGGCGATCTTGCCCAGGCCCGGTACGCTCGGATCGACCTGAAAGGTCGACTCCTGTTCGGTCACGGCCAGCACCGAGCACAGGTTTTGCGTGGTCGGCGAGATGTCTTGCGCGGTAAACGCCACCTGGATATCCGTGGCCCACCCTTGGGGATCGGCGGCTTTGGCCGGCAGCAATCGCACAATCTCGGCCTTCACCTGGTCCGGACTGCGCGCCGCCGATTCCTGGGTCCGCTGACTGCCGCAACCGGCCAGTATCAACAAAGAGGCGATGCTGAAGATCAATCGATTGGCTTGCATGTCGTTCCATCTAGTCCTTGGGTCCGGCTTAACCATACGAGCAATGTCAGGGCAGCGGCTTTGACCGTTGTCCACCGCGTGCCTTTATTTGCCACTGAAACGGCCCTGAAGCCCCGTTATCCGAAATCTGCATGTGCAGAAAATGCCTGCGTACCTTGCAGAAAACGCATTGCAAAACGTTACTGAGAACAACTACCATTCGCGCTTGGAGTCGTATTTGCGCATGGAGTTCCCGCGCCGCCCCTTTTCCAATCGGCCGCGCGCCGCCCAGGACCTCATCATGACCACTCCAGCACGACTGTGCGTACCTTTTCGCCCGACGCTACTGGCCCTGTTTTGCTCCTTGTCCCTGACGGCCCATGCCGCAACGCCCGAAACAACCGAGGCCCAAGGAAAACCGCTGGTGCTGGGCGACGTCAATGTCAACGCCCAGGCCCCGGCACCGTCCGACCTGCCCCCGGTTTACGCCGGTGGTCAGGTCGCCCGCGGCGCTCAACTGGGTATCTTGGGCAACCAGGACATCATGGACGTTCCGTTCACCATGACGTCCTACACCGAAGCGTTGATCCGCGACCAGCAAGCCGAAACCGTCGGCGACGTGCTGCTCAACGATGCCTCGGTGCGTCAGGCTTCCGGTTTTTCCAACCAGGCCCAGACCTTCATGATTCGCGGCCTGCCCCTGAACGGCGATGATATTTCCTTCAACGGCCTGTACGGTATCCTGCCGCGGCAGATCATTTCCACCGATGCCCTGGAGCGTGTGGAAGTGTTCAAGGGGCCGAACGCCTTCATCAACGGTGTCACCCCGACCGGTTCCGGCATCGGTGGCGGCGTCAACCTGCAACCCAAGCGCGCCAGTGACGTGCCGCTGCGACGGTTCACCACGGACATCAGCGACGACGGGCGCATCGGCGAACACCTGGACATCGGTCAGCGCTTTGGCGAGGACAACCGCTTCGGTGCCCGCCTGAACCTGTCCCAACGTGAAGGCGACACCGCCATCGACGACGAGAACCAGCGCTCCAAACTGTTCGCCCTGGGCCTCGACTACCGCGGCGATGCGCTACGCCTGTCCGGCGATTTCGTCTATTCGAAGGAACGCATCAACGGCGGTCGCAGCTCGGTCAACCTTGGCGACGCCACGCACATCCCGGATGCGCCCTCCGCCGACACCAACTACGCGCAGAAGTGGGGCTTCAGCGAGATCGAGGACACCTTCGGCATGCTGCGCGCCGAATACGACCTGAACGACAGCTGGACCGCCTACGCCGCCGGCGGCGCCAAGCACACCCGCGAAGTCGGCAACTACGACTCCACCACCCTGGTGGGAAACGATGGCAGCTCGGTGACCAGCGGTTCATTCATTCCCCACGAAGAAGACAACACCAGCGCCATGGCCGGCCTCAATGGCCGTTTCGCCACAGGGACGGTGACCCATAAACTGAACTTCGGGCTGGCGGGGATCTGGACCCAACAGCGCAACGCCTTCGATTTCGACCTGACCCAATACCCGAACAACATCTACCACCCGATTGACGTTCCGGCGCCAGCGGGCGGCTTCTCCGGCGGTGACCTGGGCGATCCGGGCATCACCGGCAAAACCTTCATGCGCAGCGCCGCCGTGTCCGACACCCTGGGCTTTATCGATGACCGTTTGCTGATCACCCTGGGCGTACGCCGTCAACAGTTGGTCGTTCAAGGCTACGACTACAACACGCAAAACCGCACATCCAACTACGACAAGTCGATCACCACGCCGGTGTACGGCATCGTGTTCAAGCCGTGGGACCACGTGTCGTTCTACGCCAACCGAATCGAGGGCCTGGCCCAGGGGCCGACGGCTCCGACGACCTCCGGCTCCAGGGTCGTGGTCAACGGCAATGAAGTGTTTGCGCCGTCGCGCTCCAAACAGGTTGAAGCCGGGGTCAAAGTCGACATGGGCACCTATGGTGCGACCCTCGGTGTGTATCGTATCGAACAACCCGCTGACGGCTACACCCAAGTCATCGACGACACCACCGCCGTGTTCATTCATGACGGTGAGCAGATCAACAAGGGCGTGGAACTCAATGTCTTCGGCGAACCCATCGACGGCCTGCGCCTGCTCAGCGGCGTGACCGTGATGGACACCGAACTGAAGAACACCCAGGACGGCCTCAACGATGGCAACCGGGCCATCGGCGTGCCGAGCTTCCAGTTCAATGCCAGTGTCGATTGGGACGTGCCGGGCCTGCCGGGCGCAGCCCTGAACGGACGCATGTTGCGCACCGGCGGCCAATACGCCGACGCGGCGAACAACCTCAGCCTGCCGGCCTGGAACCGCTTCGATGCCGGCGCCCGCTACGCGTTCAGGGTCCAGGAAAAAGACGTGACCGTACGCCTGGGCGTGGAAAACGTCGCCAACAAGAGCTACTGGGAATCGGCCCAGGGGGGTTACCTGACCCAGGGCGAACCGCGTACCGCGAAGTTGTCGGGCACCATCGACTTCTAATTGAGGGCAGCCCAGCCCTGCCCTGTACCTGTACCTGTGGGAGCGAGCTTGCTCGCGATGGACGTTAACGATAACGCGTACTCTCAGGATTAACGCGGCGCTCTTTCGTTCATCGCGAGCAAGCTCGCTCCTACAGGGGGCCGAGTGCCTGTGCCTGTACCTGTGGGTGCGAGCTTGCTCGCGATGGACGTTAACGATAACGCGTACTCTCAGGATTAACGCGGCGCTCTTTCGTTCATCGCGAGCGAGCTCGCTCCTACAGGGGGCCGAGTCGTCCATACTTGTTCTACCCAGCGAGGAGGATGAGTTCATGCACAGAAGCGATGTGTTGATCATCGGCGCCGGCCCGACCGGGCTGGTCCTGGCGTTGTGGCTGAGCAAACTGGGCGTGCGCGTGCGGATTGTCGACAAGGCCTCGGCCCCTGGCACCACGTCCCGGGCGCTGGCTGTCCAGGCGCGGACGCTGGAACTGTATCGACAACTCGGGCTGGCCGACGCGGTTGTGCAATACGGCCATCGGGTGGCGGCCGCCAACTTCTGGGTCAAGGGTGAGCCTGTGGCGCACCTGCCACTGACCCAGGTCGGCGCGGGACTGACACCCTACGCGTTCCTGGAAATTTTCCCGCAGGACGAGCATGAACGGCTGCTGATCGAGCGCCTGCAAGCCTTCGGCATCTCGGTGGAACGCAACACCGAACTGGCAAGCTTCGAGCAAACCGCCGACGGCATCACCGCCACGCTGCATCTGCCCGACGGCCAGCAGGAAATCTGTCAGGCCTGTTTCCTCGCCGGCTGCGACGGCGCCCGGTCGATTGTGCGCAAGACCCTGGATACCGGGTTTCCCGGCGGTACTTACCAGCAGATTTTCTACGTCGCCGACGTACAGGGCAGCGGCCCGACATTCAACGGTGAACTGCACGTGGACCTCGACGAGGCGGACTTCCTTGCCGTGTTCCCGCTGGCGGGCAGTGGCCGCGCGCGCTTGATCGGCACCGTACGCGACGAACGTGCCGACCACGCCGAGACCCTGTGCTTCGAAGACGTCAGCAGCCGGGCCATCGAGCACATGAAGGTGCAGATCGAGCAACTGAACTGGTTCTCGACCTACCGCGTGCATCACCGGGTGGCGGATCACTTTCGCAATGGTCGGGCGTTTTTGCTCGGCGATGCGGCCCACGTGCACAGCCCGGCGGGCGGCCAGGGCATGAACACAGGGATTGGCGATGCCATCAACCTGGCCTGGAAACTGGCGGCCGTGCTGAGCGGCGCTGCCGAGGCCAGATTGCTCGACACCTATGAAACCGAGCGCATCGCCTTTGCCCGCAAACTGGTGGCGACCACTGACCGGGTCTTCACCTTCGTTACCGCCGACGGGCCGATGGCCGATTTGCTGCGTACGCGCCTGGCGCCGTTCCTGTTCCCGAAAATCACCTCGTTCGAAACCTCACGCCAATTCCTGTTTCGCACGGTGTCGCAGATCACCCTGAATTATCGGGGCATGCCTTTGAGCACAGGCGTTGCCGGGCACGTGCATGGCGGTGATCGCCTGCCCTGGGCCCATGACGGTGAGGGGGACAACTTTGAATCGCTCAAATGCATCACCTGGCAGGTGCATGTCTACGGCGACACCAGCGACGAGATGATCGCCTGGTGCCACGAGCACCATCTGCCATTGCATGTGTTCGACTGGCGACCGGCGTTCGAAGCGGCGGGCCTGGGGCGCAACGGCTTTTATCTGTTGCGGCCCGATACCTATGTAGCGATTGCCGAGACATGCGCGGACCCGAAAGTGATCGAACGGTATTTCCGTGACCACGGGATCCGCGCGTTTTTGGGCACGCCCTGATTCAACACAGATCCAATGTGGGAGCGAGCCTGCTCGCGATGGCGGCGTGACAGTCACTCCGTCAATATCTGACAGATCGCTTTCGCGAGCAGGCTCGCTCCCACAAGGGATTTGGTGGATTTCAGACCCCCGCCAGCGCCAGGTCCATCGCAAAATACGTAAAGATCAGGTCTGCCCCGGCGCGCTTGATCGCCCCCAGGCTCTCGCGCACCACGCGGTCTTCATCGATGGCTCCGGCCTGGGCGGCAAACTTGATCATCGCGTATTCACCGCTCACCTGATACGCCGACAGCGGCAGGCGCGAGGCTTCGCGGATGTCGCGGATGATGTCCAGGTAGGCACCGGCCGGCTTGACCATCAGCGCATCGGCGCCTTCCTGTTCGTCGAGCAAGGACTCGCGCACCGCTTCGCGGCGGTTCATCGGGTTCATCTGGTAGCTTTTGCGGTCGCCCTTGAGCGCACTGCCGCCCGCCTCGCGGAACGGACCATAGAGCGCCGAGGCGAACTTGGTCGAATAGGCCATGATCGCCGTCTGGGTAAACCCAGCGTCATCGAGGGCCCGGCGGATCGCCTGGACCTGCCCGTCCATGGCCGCCGACGGGGCGATCACATCGGCACCGGCTCGGGCCGCCGCGACGGCTTGCCGGCCGAGGTTGATCAGGGTCTGGTCGTTGTCGACTTCATGGTTGTGCAGCACGCCGCAATGGCCGTGGTCGGTGTACTCGCAAAAACAGGTGTCGGACATCACGATCATTTCCGGCACCGCGTCCTTGGCGATGCGCGACATGCGCGAAACCAGGCCGTCGTCGCGCCAGGTGTCGCTGCCGCTGCTGTCCAGATGATGGGACACTCCGAAGGTCATCACCGACTTGATCCCGGCGCGGGCGTAGCGCTCGATCTCACCAGCCAGCTTCGACTCGGGAATGCGCATCACGCCGGGCATGCTTTTGATCGGTACGAAGTCGTCGATTTCTTCTTCGACGAAAATCGGCAGTACCAGGTCGTTCAGGCTGAACTCGGTCTCCTGGAACAGGCTGCGCAGGCTCGCATTGCGGCGCAGACGGCGTGGGCGTGCTTCGGGGAACTGGCTGGACATGGGGATTCCTGAATTTCAGAGGACAGAATGTGGGAGCGGGCTTGCTCGCGAAGGCGGAGTGTCAGACGGCATTGATATTGACTGACCCACCGCTTTCGCGAGCAAGTCGGACCGCCGCACCGCCGCTCCCACAGGTTATGCGGTGTATCAGCTGGCGACCGGGTTTGGAATCTGCAACCCGCGCACCACCGCCGGCCGTGCCAGAAAGCGCTCCAGCACCCGTGTGACGTTGGGGAAGTTCTGAATGCCCACCAGATCGCCGGCTTCATAGAAACCGATCAGGTTGCGCACCCACGGGAAGGTGGCGATGTCGGCAATGGTGTAGCGTTCGCCCATGATCCAGTCGCGCCCTTCGAGCCTGCCGTCGAGCACCTTGAGCAGGCGTTTGCTCTCCTCGACATAGCGATCACGGGGACGCTTGTCTTCGTAGTCCTTGCCGGCGAATTTGTTGAAGAAGCCGAGCTGGCCGAACATCGGGCCAATGCCGCCCATCTGGAACATCAGCCATTGAATCGTTTCGTAGCGCGCGGCCGATTCCTGGGCCAGCAGTTGCCCGCTCTTGTCGGCCAGGTAGATCAGAATCGCTCCCGACTCGAACAGCGCCAGCGGCTTGTCGTCCGGACCGTGGGGGTCGAGGATCGCCGGGATTTTGTTGTTGGGGTTCAACGACAGGAATTCCGGGGACATCTGGTCATTGGTGTCGAAGCCTACCCGGTGAGGTTCATACGGCAGGCCGATCTCCTCGAGCATGATCGAAACCTTGACGCCATTGGGGGTTGGCAAGGAGTACAGCTGAATCCACTCCGGATATTGGGCAGGCCATTTGCGGGTGATGGGGAAGGCGGACAAATCGGTCATGGGCAGGATCCACGAAGACAGTGAGAGTGACGATCATAATGGAGATATCGGCTCAGCGATCCCCTGGAGCCATCAATCTCGCTGATAGAGGAGATCAAGAGAGATCACGACGGTTTCACCACCATCTGATATAGCCTGTCCATAAATCCGCAACATCCTGTCGATAACCTTCACTGCAATCCGCTAAAGGTTACCGGTACATTGCTGCGCTCTTGGCCGGAATCGAACCAAACGGGTTCAGGGGACTCTGAGCACCACCCCTTTGAAAACGGACCGGCTTCAACGACATGGAACACACCCGACGCTGGAAAGTCGTGGTGTAAAGGTTTGTCAGCCTTAACCGAATTGCGCTGAAGAACCTTTTATTCATGAATCTGTTCAACTTTACCAAACGCTTTAAACATCGCGCCTACGTGCTGTTGCCCGTCTTGCTGGCGGTCAGCGCGGTGTTCCTGTTGCTGGAATCCGGCCTGAGTCGTGCCCAACCGATGGACGGCACCCAGACGCTGGTGTTCCTGCGCCACGGCGAAAAACCCGACGGCGGCCTCGGCCAGCTCAATTGCCAGGGGCTGAACCGCGCCATCGACCTGGCCACGTTGCTGCCGGAAAAGTTCGGCAAGGCCAACTACGTGTTTGCGGCGAACCCGACCCGTAACGTCGAGGAAGGCGAGTTCGACAACTCCTACAGCTACATCCGTCCCCTGATGACCATCAGCCCCAGCGCCATCAAGCTGGGCCTGCCGGTAAACATCAATTTCTCCGCCAATGACACCGGCGACCTGGCCGATGAACTGCTTCACGACAAGTATCACAACTCGGTCATCTACACCGCCTGGTCGCACGGCTACCTGCCGGAGCTGATCAACAAGGTGGCCGGCGACGCCACCGGCAAGAAAACGACCATCACCGAAGACTGGGAATCCAGCGACTACGACTCGCTGTATGTGCTCACCCTGACCTGGCACAACGGCAAGGCCAGTTTGCAGAGCCATGTGTACAAGCAAGGTCTGGATAATGGTGCTGAAACCTGCCCGACCTGAGGTTGTGCATTGCTTGATCGGGCCTCATCGCGAGCAAGCTCGCTCCCACATTGGATTTGCAGTGTGATCACTAAGGCATGAGCACCACTGAACCCTGTGGGAGCGAGCTTGCTCGCGATGGGGCCAGTAAAAATGACATCACTTTCGTTGATTCACCCGCTCGCGCAAATACTCGAGAACCGCCCCCCGCTCTCCGGCAAACTCGATCCGCGCATCTTTCTTCTCCCGCTGGAACGCGTACATCGGATCGTAATACTCGCTCAGCAACCCTTCGATCCAGCCCCGGTGCAGATCCACCGCACCACTGCGGGCCTGCTCCGCCAACGCCTCTTCCATCAAAACCAGCATGCGCCGATGACGTTCGCCGCCCAGGCGTTTCTGCACATTGTTCAGGCTCTCCAGCAACCGCTCGGAAAACAGTGCGAAGCCGTCATCGCCATGCACGTCGATGAATTCGGCGCACAGATCCACCACGTAATCGCGCAGGATCCGCTCGACCCGACCTTCCAGGCTGTCTTCCAGCCAGACCATCGGGAACTGCTGCATGCCCTGGTACAGCGGCAACGGCAATGCGCAACTGCCCACCGCACGACTTTCGTCTTCCAGTACGAACTGCTCGATACCCCGGGCGCGTTTTTTCAGCACATCCACGGCCAGGCGGTTTTCGAAGTCGATATTCGAGGGTTGGCCGGTGGCGCGCTTGCCGAAACTGGAGCCGCGGTGGTTGGCATGGCCTTCAAGGTCCACGCTGTTGCCCAGTTGCGTGAGCACCTCGGTTTTGCCGGTACCGGTCATCCCGCCCAGCAGGACGAAATCGCACTGGGCAACCGCTTGATCGAGGGTGTCCAGCAAGAAGGTACGCATGGCCTTGTAGCCACCGCCCACACGTGGATAGTCGATGCCGGCCTCGTCCTTGAGCCATTGCTGGACAATCTGTGAGCGCAGGCCGCCGCGGAAGCAATACAGCAGGCCATCCGGATGCGCCCGGGCAAAATTGGCCCAGGCCTGGATGCGTTCGGCCTTGACTGCGCCCGATACCAGTTGATGCCCGAGCACGATGGCCGCCTGCTGGCCGTGCTGCTTGTAGCACGTGCCGACCCGCTGGCGTTCATGGTCATTCATCAACGGCAGGTTGATCACACCGGGAAACGAACCCTTGTTGAATTCGACCGGCGCGCGCGCGTCCATCATGGGCCGGTCGTTGAGGAAGATGTCGCGGTAATCGGTGCAGTCGACGAACATCAAAACACCTCGACTGCGTTGCTCTGTCGCTCGACCAGTTCGCCGATCGGTTCCAGGCTCAGGCCCAGTTCGGCGGCCACGGCAAGAAACTGCTCGTTGCCTTGCGGCGTTACGGCGATCAGCAGGCCGCCGCTGGTCTGCGGGTCGCAGAGCACACGTTTGTGCAGCTCCTGAAGGCGTCCGAGCTTGCTGGCGTAGCTGTCAAAATTGCGCAGCGTACCGCCCGGTACGCAGCCCTGTTCGAGGTAATACTCGACACCCGGCAGACGCGGAACCCGGTCGTATTCAATGCGCGCCGTAAGCTGGCTGCCGTCGGCCATTTCCACCAGGTGCCCGAGCAGGCCGAAACCGGTGACGTCAGTCATCGCGGTCACGCCATCGAGCTTGCCGAAACGGCTGCCGGGCTTGTTCAGGGTGCACATCCAGTCCCGGGCCAGGCCGATATCGGCATGGCGCAACTTGCCCTTTTTCTCGGCTGTCGTAAGGATGCCGATGCCCAGGGGCTTGGTGAGATAGAGCAGGCAACCGGCGGTGGCGGTGTCGTTGCGCTTCATGTGGCGCTTTTCCACCAGGCCGGTGACGGCCAGGCCAAAGATCGGCTCGGGTGCGTCGATGGAGTGTCCGCCTGCCAGCGGGATGCCCGCTGCGTCGCACACCGAACGCCCACCGCGAATCACTTCCCGGGCGATTTCCGGCGCCAGCACGTTCACCGGCCAGCCCAGGATCGCAATCGCCATCAAGGGATCGCCGCCCATGGCGTAGATGTCGCTGATGGCGTTGGTGGCGGCAATTCGGCCGAAATCGAAGGGATCGTCGACGATCGGCATGAAAAAGTCGGTGGTCGAGACCACACCGCGTTCTTCATCGATGGCATACACCGCCGCGTCGTCACGCGAGGCGTTGCCGACCCAGAGTTTCGGGTCGAGATTCTGCGCCCCGCTGCCGGCCAGGATCACTTCCAGCACCTGGGGGGAAATTTTGCAACCGCATCCGGCGCCGTGACTGTATTGGGTCAGGCGAATCGGCTCGCTCATAGGGTCACCTCTTGGAGTCTAGGTAACTAATCCTACAGCAAACGCGCCTTTTTCTTTGCAGGAGATGCGCTGGTGGATACCGGCCCCCTGTGGGAGCGGGCTTGCTCCGGGCGGCGTTCCGACGAAGGCGTCGGCACTATCAACATCCATGTGACAGGAATACCGCCTTCGCGAGCAAGCCCGCTCCCACAGGAGGTTGGGTTATGGCAGCAGGATCACCTTGTCACCGCTGCCCTGATTCACCTCGGCATAACGCTCCAGCCCTTCGGCCAATGGCGACTCGAACAAGCCCTGCGGCAACGGCAACAGGTCCTGATCGAAGAACTTGCCGAACTGGTCAAGCATCGCTGCACACGCCTGCACCCCGTACAGCAACGAATTGATCCCCACAACCGAGCCACCCTTGCGATACAACGCCAGGGCCGGCAGTTGCACGTGACCGTCCACGGGCGCGGCGATGATCGCAATGCGGCCGAACGCGGCCAGGGCCGGCACCGAGGCCGGCAGCCAGAATCCGGTGGTGTCGAAAATCACCTCGGCACCGCCGGCATAGACCGCGTTGACCTGGGCCGCGAGATCCTCGGGTTTATCCAGTTGCAGGGTTTGATAGCCCTGACCCTGCAAGTCCTTGACCTGCTCCGGACGCCGCGCGGCCGCCAGTACCCGGGCTCCGCGCACCTTGGCCAAGGCCAGCGCGGCACTGCCGACCGCCCCGCCACCGATGACCAGCACACGGGTTTGGGCCGTCACCAGGCTGCGCTCCAGCGCATCCCACGCCGTGGTGTACGGCACACCGAGGCTGGCAGCCTGGGCGAAGCTCAGGTGCGTGGGTTTGAGCGCCACGCCATTGGCCGGCAGCTTGACGAACTGGGCATGGGAACCGTCGGCGAAAAAGCCCAGTTCGCGGCCCGTGCCCCAGACTTCCTGCCCCATCAGCGCCTGCGGGCCGGCCACGACCACCCCGGCAAAATCCCGACCGGGAATCCGCGGCAAGGTGGTGTAGGGAAAACGTCCCAGCACGTTCTTTACATCGCTGGGGTTGAGGCCTGCGGCCTTGATCTCGACCAGCACTTCATCGGCGCCGGGAACAGGCGTAGGCACCTCCACGTAGCGCAGGGCCGAGAGATCACCGGTTTTATCGAATTGCAGAGCTTTCATGGGCGTATCCATCGAGTCGAAATGGGTTCAAGAGATCCAGCCAGCCACCAGCTCGCGGCCCATCGGCCAGAGCTTTTCGCCGGCAAGCATGCCGAGCAGGCCCACCAGCGCGATGGCAGGGGGTGCGGGGGAACGAAAATCCAGGGCGCCGTAGAGCAGACCGACACCCAGGCCGATAGCCAGTGACAGGAGGTAGTTCATGGCAGATTCCGCAGCAATTGAGGTAGGCGCCGAGTCTAGAGGGCGACGCCTTTGAGCATCGGCCAAGTGCTTCTGAATGTCGGCCAAAGCCTGGCGTCGGCGAATTCAGCCCTGGCGTTGCGCCACAGGAAACTGCGAAGGGGCAACCCCCAGTTCACGACGGAACATGTCACTGAAACTGCTCGGCGAATAGCCCAGCTCCCGGGCAATCGCGCTGACCGCAACGCCCTGGATCAACCCGGCCACCGCCGTCGCCAGTTGCACCTGACGCCGCCACTCGGCGAAGCCCATGCCCAGTCCGTCCTTGAACAGCCGCGCCAGGGTGCGCACGCTGGCACCGGCGTTATCGGCATGGTGTTCGAAAGGAATAGCCAGTGAAGGCGAGGCCATGACCGCCTGACACACATTCATCAATCGCCGGTCGGAATCGTCCGGCAGCGGGATTTTCAGCAGCGAGCGCCTGGCCCGCTTGAGTTCCAGCAGCGCCAGGCCCACCAGCGCGTCGTAATACTCGGGAGCTCCGTCGCTTCCCTGCTCCACCAGCCCGACGATCAGCTCGCGCAGCAAGCCGCCGACTTCGATGACTTGCACACTGTCATCCAGGGTCGCTGCAAGGGACGGTCGCAGGTAGATATTGCGCATTTGCAGGTCGGACACCACGCGAATCCCGTGGGGCACGCCCGGCGGCAGCCACACCGCCCGCTGCGGCGGCACCACCAGCGCCTCATGCGGCGTCTCGACCCACATCACCCCGCTCATCGCATACAGCAACTGGCCCCAGACGTGCTCATGAGGCTCGATGTACAACCCGCGCGGATAGGTGCGAGCCAGCGGTTGCACCGGCACATCGGTGTCACTCAGGTCAGGCGGTGCGGCGAGGGCCATGGTCTATGTTCATTGGGGTTCGGGAGGATTCCATGGTAACGGGGCGCCGAACTTGTCGCCAGCAACCACCGGCATCCGACAATCCGAGTGAATTTTCCTGATGGCACGCGATCCTTTTATGTACAACAGGGAGGAACCGGGGCTTTATGAACAGTGCAAAATTATTCGTCATCGAGTACACACTCCATGGCACTCCGAAATCATTCATTATCCGACTGGAAAAAATGGATAACGCAGAAGCCTGGCATTGGGCGAGCTGTGACGCGGGGGTGGGGCGAATTCCCCGGTTTGGACGCGAGAAGGTACAAAAGACCAGCAAGCCGATGGCTGAAAAGTTCGGCGTGGAAAACGTCAAGTGGCGGCCGGCGAACTGATCACTGGCAACCGTCAGGTCCGGGGGAAGCGATATGAGTGCGAAATCCGTCTACAGCCCTGCACAGCTGGACTACGGCCTGGACACACAGTCCGGCCGCATCACCAAAAGCGCGGAATGCCGGATCGGACTGGAAGCGGTTGAAAATGACCCGTTCTGCTTCGCCGTACGCGTCCCGGCGCCACTGCCGGAAGGTCTGGAGCAAGCCAGGACCCTGGCGCTGCGGGTCGAAGGGCGGCGCTTGCAGGGCACCGTTCGCCACAGCGAACGCCTGGAGGATGACAGCCTCAGGCTGGAAGTGGAGCCGGACTAGGCTCCACTTTTGCGTGTGCCGTGGTGTTCAGTGGGCACACTTGCAGCCTTGGGAGGCGCACTCCTCGCCATGCTCGTGATGCTTGGCGCAGGCTTCACAGCAATAGTGCTTGCCGTGGCGCACGATCGGGTGCTCTCCGAGTTTGCAGGAACACTTCGGACAATCGCATGTACGCTCAGTCATGGGTTTGACTCCTGTGGGTGGTGGTCGTCGGGGGGATGAAATACAACCCGTGCTGTTCAGTGTAGGGCTCGACTGCCACAGCGCAATCAACGCCGCTCAATGCAAGCGCGTGCCGCTGCAGGAACTGATGGTTACTTATTGAGGTGAGGTGTTGCCGTTGACTCTTTACTGAACGACCGATCGCTCACTTGAGTCCTTGATAAATTATCCGTTTGTTAACAACAGGGAATGACGCGTAAGAGGCAATTCCACACTGATTATCTTTATTCCTGGACATCTTTATATAACCACCCTCCCCCCACTCCGGCCCCCGGCTATTTTTCACCAGCCAATAATCCTCGCCATCTTCGGTACCATAACCAACAATAAGCACGGCGTAATTCAAGTCATCCTCATTGCAACTGTCATCATTCAATACCCCGCCGGAGTAACTTTGAAAGTTGTCAGAGGCGTCAATTGCCGCCGATACAGGCGCCTTGGCAACGGCCTGACGCAGTGCCTCCTCATCGCCCGCGGGTATATTCGTATAGGTCACCGTATTGGCCGCGACAGCCCTGATTACGCCAGCATCACAGCGCCCCCCGCCACCCGTGTAGGGGTAATACTCTTCTGCCTGAATACCGTTCTGCTTGACATAGTCATAGGTGTAATCCATCAGCCCGCCATCACAACCTTGATTACCTTGCTCACTACTGCAATCGAGGATTTGCTGCGCGGAAAGATCAACCAGTCTTTCCGTTTCCAAAAACAATGCGCCCTCCAGGGCACCCACAGCTGAAAAAGCATAACCGGAACCACAAGTCCCCAATTGCTTCACGCTGGTAACCGCTCCCCTGGTACGCCAGTCCACCGAGCCGGGTATGTCCAGAGCCTGTGCCGAAACAACACAGCCGCCAACCAGGATGAAACATGAGAGTCGCGAAAAACTCATACTTGGCCCCGTTTTTTATAAAGCTTTTCAGTTACCTCGCTACCTCAATGAAATAAAAGTCCAATAAGCCAAACCCGACAACTGTCAAACCTGACAGTCATTCAATACTGTTTAGCTATAAAAACCAGAGCGCTTCGCATTGAAAAACATAGCCGGGAGCAGGCTCGCTCCCGACGCTGCAAACCCGTCAGATACGGAACTGCCCGACCAGGCTGCCCAGGCGCTGACCGAGCTCGGCCAGGCTGCGCGAAGTCTGCGCGCCGAGCTGGGTTTCGTCGGCGACGTTGTCCACCGCCACGGCAATCTGATGCACGCTGCGGTTGATCTCTTCGGCCACGGCGGTCTGTTCTTCAGCGGCGCTGGCGATCTGCGCGTTCATCGAATTGATGGTCGCGATCAACTGGGCCATGGTGTCCAGCGAAGCCCCCGCCTCGTTGGCCTGGGCCGAGGTACCGTCGCCCGCCTCACTGGAGCGACGCATCGCCTCCACCGCCGACTGGGTGCCGGCCTGCAGGCGGTCGATCATGCCCTGGATTTCCTGGGTGCTGATTTGCGTGCGGCTGGCCAGCGCTCGCACTTCATCGGCCACCACCGCAAAACCGCGCCCGGCCTCACCGGCACGGGCGGCTTCGATGGCCGCGTTGAGCGCCAGCAGGTTGGTCTGATCGGCAATCGAGCGGATCACCCCCAGCACGCTGACAATCGATGACACGTCTTTTTGCAGGCTGTCGAGGGACACGCCGCTGCTGCGGATATCGTCCACCAGCGCATGGATCTTCTCGATGCTGCCGGCCACCACCCGCTTGGCCGCCTGGCCTTCTTCATCCGTCTGTTGAGCTGCCACCGCGGCGTTCTGCGCGCTCTTGGCCACTTCCTGGGCCGCCGCCGACATTTCGTTGATCGCCGTGGCCACCTGATCGGTCTCATGGCGCTGACGCTCCATGGCCTGATCCGAACGATTGGCCTGGTCGGACACCTGATTCACCAGCCCGGTCAGTTGTGTGGTCATTTCGCTGATCTGGCGTACCAGCCCGTGGATCTTGTCGACGAACCGGTTGAACGAGCCGGCCAGTTCGCCCAGTTCGTCCTGGCTGGTGATGGTCAGGCGGCGGGTCAGATCGCCCTCGCCCGCCGCGATGTCGTCGAGGTTGGCTTTCATCAAATGCAGCGGACGCAGAATGGTGTTGGCCAGCAACATTCCGGCTGCGGCGATCACCAGCAACACCACGACCGCCACGCCGACGATACTCAGCACCATGCCTTGCATGCGCTCCTGGACCTTGGCTTCGACCACCGCCACTTGTGCTTCGATGCCGTCGAGGTTGACCGAGGTGCCGACTGCCATGTCCCACTTGGGCAGGTATTCGGTGTAGCCGAGCTTGGGCACCAGCACCTGAGTGTTGCCGGGCAATGGCGAGCTGTATTGCAGGTAGTGCGTACCGTCCTTGGCGACTTTCACCAGGTCGCGGTTGACGTAGACACCGTTCGGGTCGCGATTGTCCTTGAAGCTCTGGCCTACGCCTTCGGGGCTGTTGGCCTTGAACAGGCGCACGGTGTTGGAGTCGTAGCCGAAGAAGTAGCCGTCCTTGCCATAGGTGATGCTCGACAACAGCTTGATCACCTGGGCCCGCGCCGCCTCATCGCCGGGGGTGGCCGCGTCATACAGCGGCTTGATCGTGGTCATGGCCACGGCCACGTAGCTTTGCAGGGTCGCCTTGGCATCGCCGAGCAGGCGTTCGCGGGTCTGCTCGACCTCCTTGCGGGCCTGCTCCTGAAGAATGAACAGCGTGGTCAGGCTGATGACCAGCGCAAACAGCAGCACCGGGAGGACGGCAAGGGACAGGACTTTGGCCTTGAGGCTCATGCGCATGACGTTCACTCTTTTGTTTTTGTTGGCGTGGTTAAAAGCTTTAACGGCATGCCAGGTCAAAAGTTGAACGCGGTCATCAGGTCCGCAGAAGATCCCTGTGGGAGCGAGCTTGCTCGCGATAGCGGTCTGTCAGGCAACTTGATGCTGAATGTGCCGCCGTCATCGCGAGCAAGCTCGCTCCCACAGGGTAAGTGGTGTTTTACAACACCATCGCCGCCACCCAGCCAAACGCCAGCAGCGGCAGGTTGTAGTGCAGGAAGGTCGGGACCACGGTGTCCCAGATGTGATGGTGCTGGCCGTCGATGTTCAGGCCGGAGGTCGGGCCGAGGGTCGAGTCCGAAGCCGGCGAACCGGCATCGCCCAAGGCACCGGCCGTGCCGACGATGCACACGATCGCCAACGGGCTGAAGCCCAGTTGCACGCACAGCGGCACGAAGATCGCCGCCAGAATCGGCACGGTGGAGAACGACGAGCCGATGCCCATGGTCACCAGCAACCCCACCAGCAACATCAGCAAGGCGCCAATGCCTTTGCTGTGATCGATGTACGACGCCGACGACTCGACCAGCGTCTGCACTTCACCGGTGGCCTTCATCACTTCGGCAAAGCCTGAGGCGGCGATCATGATGAAACCGATCATCGCCATCATTTTCATGCCTTCGGTGAACAGGTCATCGGTGTCACGCCATTTGACGATGCCCGATACCGAGAAAATCAGGAAGCCGACCAGTGCACCGATAATCATCGAATCGAGCAACAACTGAATGATGAACGCCGCGGCGATGGCCACGCCGGCCACCATCAGGCTCAGCGGGTTGTATTGCACCGCCACTTGCTCGACCTGCTCGATTTTTGCCAGGTCGTAGACCCGCTTCTTGCGGTAGCTGACAAACGCGATCAGCAGGCCCGCCACCATACCCAGCGCCGGAATGCCCATGGCGTGGGTCACGTTGATGCCGCTGATGTCCACACCGCTGCGGGCGACGTTGGCCAGCAGGATCTCATTGAGGAAGATATTGCCGAAGCCCACCGGCAGGAACATGTAGGGCGTGATCAGGCCGAAGGTCATGACACAGGCGATCAGTCGACGGTCCAGTTGCAGCTTGGTCAGCACATAAAGAAGCGGTGGCACCAGCAACGGAATGAACGCGATATGGATCGGCAGGATGTTCTGCGAGGCGATGGCCACGACCCAGAGCAGGCCAATCAGCAGCCATTTGACCTGGCCGCCGCCGCTGGCGTGCTGGCGATCGACCATCGCCAGCGCCTTGTCGGCCAGCGCATGGGCCATGCCGGATTTGGCAATGGCCACGGCAAAAGCACCGAGCAAGGCGTAGGACAACGCCACCGTCGCCCCGCCACCCAGGCCGCTGTTGAAAGCCTTGAGCGTCGCCTCGATGCCCAGGCCACCGGTCAGGCCACCTACCAGCGCACCGACGATCAGGGCGATCACCACATGCACGCGGGACAGGCTGAGCACCAGCATGATGCCGACCGCGGCAATGACTGCATTCATTTCGTAACCTCGTGACAAACGGAAAGAGTCCGCCCGGCAGTCTGCGTGAGCCGCCAGCGGATAACAGGAATGGGTTTTATTAGAGGGCGCGCACTTTGCCGCAGAGTCGGCGCGGTGTCAAAGCTCATGGAGGCTCTGAATGTGCAGTGGATTGCGATCCCCTGTGGCGAGGGGGCTCGCCCCCGTTCGGCTGCGTAGCAGTCGCGATCCAGACAACTCGGTATGACCGGACAATATAGGGGCCGCTTCGCGACCCAACGGAGGCAAGCCCCCTCGCCACAAAAAGCAGTTACAAACCTTATTCGAAACGCGGCATAAAGAAACCCGGATCGCAGCCGCTACAGTGCAAAGTCTCAGATATTTATCGAATAAGGACGCCTCCATGTCGCTCAGACAACTTTCCATTCAATGGAAAATCACCCTGCTGGCCGGGCTGTGCCTGGCGGGCATCGTGACCCTGCTGGTGGGTCTTTCGCTGTACCGCATGGAGCACAGCTCCGAGCTGGTGAAAGCCTCGAGCATGGAGATGCTGACCGAATCGGCCCAGGCCCGGATCGAGTCCCAGGGCGAGAACCAGGCACTGGGGATTCGCCAGCAGTTCATGGACGCTTATCAGTACGGCCACGGTTTCTCCCGGCAGGTGCTGTTTTTGCGCGAGCAGGCCGAAAAGCGCTTCCTCGATGCCTTCGACCTGCGCGAAGACCTGACCCGCCAGGTCAAGTCGGCCCTGCAGGCCAATCCGGACCTGCTTGGCCTGTCCCTGGTGTTCGAACCCAACGGGCTGGACGGCAAGGACGACCTGTTCGCCGGCCAGGCGGAACTGGGCAGCAACGACAAGGGCCGTTTCGCCCTCTACTGGTCGCAGCCGACGCCGGGCAAGCTGACGTCCATGGCGCTGCCGGAAAAGGACATGGCCGACACCAGCACCGGCCCCAGCGGCGAAGCGGCCAATGCCTGGTTCACCTGCCCGCGCACCACGCTCAAGCCGTGCGTGATCGAACCCTACTTCTATGAGATCGACGGCCAGAACGTGCTGATGACCAGCATCGTTTTCCCGCTGATGGTCAACGGTAAAGTCATCGCCTCGCTGTCGGTGGACATCAACCTCAACAGCCTGCAAGCGATCAGCCTGGAGGCCAGCAAGAAACTCTACGACGGCCAGACCAGTGTCAGCATCATCAGCCCGGCGGGCCTGCTCGCCGGCTACAGCCCGGACGCCAGCAAACTCAGCCAGCGCCTGGATGCCGTGGACAAGGCCAGCGGCGCCGAACTGCTGCGCATGCTGGCCGCCAGCAACAAAACCGCCAGTCTGCACAGCCATGAGCAATTGAAAGTGCTGGCCCCCTTCCAGCCGATTCCCGGCGGCAAGTCCTGGGGCGTACTGCTCGACGTGCCGGAGAAAGTCCTGGTCGGCCCCGCCGAAACCCTGAAAAAGCAACTCGATGACAGCAACACCGCCGGTACGCTGGTCGAACTCGGCCTGGGGGGGCTCGCCGCGCTGCTCGGCCTGGTGCTGGTGTGGCTGATGGCCCGCAGCGTGACCAGACCGATCCTCGGTGTGGCGCACATGCTCGAAGACATCGCCAGCGGCGAAGGTGACCTGACCCGCCGCCTGGCCTACGACAAGAAAGATGAACTTGGCCAGTTGGCCGGCTGGTTCAACCGCTTCCTCGACAAGCTGCAACCGATCATTGCCGAAGTGAAACGCTCGGTGCAGGATGCTCGCAGCACGGCGGACCAGTCGTCTGCCATCGCCACCCAGACCAGCGCCGGCATGGAGCAGCAATACCGCCAGGTGGATCAGGTCGCGACCGCCTCCCACGAGATGAGCGCCACCGCCCAGGACGTCGCCCGCAGCGCCGCGCAAGCGGCACACGCCGCCCGCGATGCCGATCAGGCGACCCGTCAGGGCCTGACCGTGATCGACCGCACCACCGCCAGCATCGACAACCTCGCCGCCGACATGAGCGCGGCCATGGTTCAAGTCGAAGGCCTGGCAGCCAACAGCGAGAAGATCGGCACGGTGCTGGAAGTGATCCGCGCGATTGCCGAGCAGACCAACCTGCTGGCCCTCAACGCGGCGATCGAAGCGGCCCGTGCCGGTGAGGCCGGACGCGGTTTTGCCGTGGTCGCCGATGAGGTGCGCAACCTGGCGCGGCGTACCCAGGAGTCCGTTGAGGAAACCCGTCTGGTGATCGAACAACTGCAAAGCGGCACCCAGGACGTGGTGGGTTCGATGAACAACAGCCATCGCCAGGCCCAGGGCAGCGTCGAGCAGGTTGGCCAGGCCGTGACCGCGCTGCGCCAGATCGGCGACGCGGTGACCGTGATCAACGACATGAACATGCAGATCGCCAGCGCTGCCGAAGAGCAAAGCGCGGTGGCCGAGGAGATCAACAACAACGTGGCGACCATTCGCGACGTGACCGAGTCACTGTCGGGCCAGGCCAATGAGTCGGCACGGGTCAGCCAGTCGCTCAACAGCCTGGCGAACCAGCAGCAGAGTCTGATGGACCAGTTCCGCGTTTAAGCCTTGCTGGTCGAACAAAATACCTGTGGGAGCGAGCTTGCTCGCGATGGCGGTGGGTCAGACAACATTTTTGTTGATTGACACTCCGCCTTCGCGAGTAAGCTCGCTCCCACATTTTTTCTGCGCGCTGCTCAATGAAATGGTGGCAAGTGGATATCTGCCGCAAGCCGATTATGCTTCATGGAACCTTGCAGCTTTTTCTGGCGTCAACTTGAATGCAAGCCACGTAATCCGATGACTTCAGCCCCTGGGCCTGGGTACGGCAAGTGTTGGTGAGAACTCCGGCCTACAACAAGAGCAAGACGGAGAATACTCATGGCAGCAATCGACAATACAACCACGGGCAGCGCGCCCAACCACGGGATCACCAAGGAGGAGCGCAAGGTCATCTTCGCGTCGTCCCTGGGCACCGTGTTCGAATGGTACGACTTCTACCTGTACGGCTCCCTCGCGGCGATTATTGCCAAGCACTTCTTCGCCGGCGTCAACGAAACGACAGCCTTCATCTTCGCCCTGCTCGCCTTCGCCGCTGGCTTCGCGGTCCGGCCGTTCGGCGCCATTGTGTTCGGCCGCCTGGGCGACATGATCGGACGCAAGCACACCTTCCTCATCACCATCGTGATCATGGGTGTCTCGACGGCCGTGGTGGGCTTGCTGCCCGGCTACGCGAGCATAGGCGTGGCCGCACCGATCATCCTGATCAGCCTGCGCTTGCTGCAGGGCCTTGCGCTGGGTGGCGAGTACGGCGGCGCAGCCACCTACGTGGCCGAGCATGCCCCCAAGGGCAAGCGCGGCTATTTCACCTCGTGGATTCAGACGACAGCCACCCTTGGCCTGTTTCTTTCACTGCTGGTGATCCTGGCCTGCCGTACCGCGCTGGGCACGGAAGCCTTCGAAGCCTGGGGCTGGCGGATTCCGTTCCTGCTTTCGATCCTGCTGTTGATTATCTCGGTGTACATCCGCCTGCAACTGAGCGAGTCACCGGTGTTCATGAAAATGAAAGCGGAAGGCAAATCCTCCAAGGCACCGCTGACCGAATCTTTCGCCCGCTGGGACAACCTCAAGATCGTGATCATGGCCCTGCTCGGTGGCACCGCCGGCCAGGCCGTGGTCTGGTACACCGGGCAATTCTATGCGCTGTTTTTCCTGCTGCAGATGCTGAAGATCGACCCGCAGACCGCCAACTTGCTGATTGCCGGCTCGCTGCTGATCGGCACACCGTTCTTCGTCATATTCGGCAGCCTGTCCGACCGCATCGGCCGCAAGGGCATCATCATGGCCGGCTGCATCATCGCGGCACTGACTTACTTCCCGATCTTCCATGCGTTGACCCAATACGGTAACCCCGACGTGTTCGTTGCCCAGGAGAAGAACCCGGTCACGGTAGTCGCCAATCCCGACCAGTGCTCGTTCCAGTTCGACCCGGTAGGCAAGGCCAAATTCACCAGCTCCTGCGACCTGGCCAAGACCGTGCTGGCCAAACGGGCTATCCCCTACAAGAACGTCAACGCCGAGCCGGGCGCCGTTGCGCAGGTGCGCATCGGCGAGAAAGTGATCGAGAGCTTCGAGGGTACCGGCATGCCGGCCGCCGACTTCAAGGCCAAAAACGATGCCTTCACCGCCACCCTCGCCACCGCCCTCAAGGACGCCGGCTACCCCGAGAAGGCCGACCCGGCCAAGACCAACTACCCGATGGTGCTATTGCTCCTGACGATCCTGGTGATCTACGTGACCATGGTCTACGGGCCGATCGCCGCCTGGCTAGTGGAACTGTTCCCGGCGCGCATCCGCTACACCTCGATGTCGCTGCCCTATCACATCGGCAATGGCTGGTTCGGCGGCTTCCTGCCGACGGTGGCGTTCGCCATGGTGGCAGCCACGGGGGATATCTATTACGGGCTGTGGTATCCGATCGTCATCGCGGTGATGACGGCTGTGTTGGGCATTTTCTTCATGCCGGAAACCAAGGATCGGGAGATTCATCACACCTGAAACTTGCCAGCCAATCAGTGCCCCCCTGTGGGAGCGGGCTTGCTCGCGAAGGCGGAGTAACAGTCGATGCATCTGTCGAATGTACAACCGCCTTCGCGAGCAAGCCCGCTCCCACAATGGATCTCAGTGTTTGGGTAATTCGATGACGACCTTCAGCCCGCCCCACTCGCTTTCCAGCAGCGATAACTTGCCACCCCAGCTATCGACGATGTCGCGCACGATGCCAAGTCCCAGGCCATGCCCATGGGTCTGCTCATCCAGCCGTGTTCCCCGGCCGAACACCTGATCGCGACGCTCTTGGGGAATGCCCGGGCCGTCATCTTCCACCCTGAGTTCAAACCCGTTCGCCAACTCGGCGACACTCACGCAAACCTCGGCATCCGCCCATTTGCAGGCGTTATCCAGCAGGTTGCCCAACAGTTCCAGCAGGTCTTCACGATCCCAGGGCAATTGCAGGCCGGCCGGAGTGCGGTAACTCAGCGCCAGGTGTTCGCCATGGATCATGTTCAGGGTTGCCAGCAACCCGGGGAGTTCGGCATCGCAATCAAACAGCGCGCCCGGCAGCGCATCACCGGATAACCGTGCACGATTGAGTTCCCGATTGAGCCGTTGCTCGACCTGTTGCAGTTGTTCCTTGAGGGTCTTGCGCAGTTGCGGGTGCGCCTCAAGCTGCTCGCTCGAGGCCAGGCTCAACAGCACCGCCAGCGGTGTTTTCAACGCGTGGCCGAGGTTGCCCAGGGCATTGCGTGAGCGCTTGAGGCTGTCCTCGGTGTGGGCCAGCAAGTGGTTGATCTGCGCCACCAGTGGTTCCAGTTCCAGCGGTACCTGATCATCGAGTTGCGAGCGCTGGCCCTGTTGCAACTGCGCGATTTGCTCGCGGGCCTGTTCCAGCGGACGCAAGGCGCGGCGCACGGTAATCCGTTGCAGCAACAGAATCAGCAGCAGCCCGGTCAAACCCAGGCCTAACCCGAGCTGTTGCACGCGCCGGAAGCTTTCGCGTATCGGCGTGTAATCCTCGGCGACGCTGATGGAGATCGGCAACCCCAAACGCCGATAGTCCGTGCGCAGCACCAGTAACTGCTGACCCTCCGGTCCCAGTTGCAGATCGTCGTGCAGGCCGGGATGATCGAGCGCCGGCAGTTCCTGATCCCATAACGAACGGGAGCGCCAATGGCCATCGGTGAAATCGATGCGGAAATAATGCCCGGAAAACGGGCGCTGATAGGCCGGCGACAGACGTCGCTCATCCAGTTGCAAGCCTTGCGGCCCGCGCACCAGCGCCGCCAGCAGGCTCTCGCTGTCATTGCGCAACCCGGCTTCGAGGTAGCGCTGCAAACCCATTTCGAACAACCACAGGCTGGTTTGCGCCAGCACCAGGCCAACGACCACCATCACGCTGATCAGGCCCAGGCTCAAGCGACGCTGGATCGATCTCACCGGGCTTGCCCGCCGAACAGGTAGCCCTGGCCACGACGGGTTTCGATCACGCTTTTGCCGAGCTTGCGGCGCAAATGGTTGACGTAGACCTCCAGCACATTGGAATCGCGCTCGGTTTCACCGTCGTAGAGGTGTTCGGCGAGGTGGCTTTTGGAGAGGATCTGCTCGGGATGCAGCATGAAATAACGCAACAGGCGAAACTCCGCGGCGGTCAGCTGAATGTCCGCACCGTCGCGGACAACGCACTGGCGCCCCTCGTCCAGGTGCAGCCCGGCAGCCTGGAGCGTCGGCTGGTTGACCTGGCCATGGGAGCGGCGCAGCAACGCCTGGATGCGCAAAAACAGCTCTTCGGGATGAAAGGGTTTGGTCAGGTAATCGTCGGCACCGGCCTTGAGGCCTTCGATGCGTTCGGCCCAGGAATCCCGGGCCGTGAGGATCAGCACCGGCGTGGCCAGCCCCGCCGCGCGCCATTGCGCCAGCACCTCGAGCCCCGGCACGCCCGGCAGGCCGAGGTCGAGGATGATCAGGTCGTAAGGTTCAGTGCCGCCCTGATGCACCGCGTCGCGACCGTCGGCCAGCCAGTCCACCGCATAACCCTGGCGGTTGAGACCGGCCAGCAGTTCGTCGGCCAGGGGCACATGGTCTTCCACCAGAAGCAAACGCATGGATCAGTCTTCCTTGTCTTTCAATAATCGGCCGTCAGTCGCATCGATGTGCAGCTCACGGACCACGCCTTCGGGCGTCAGCAATTCAACATCATAAAGGTAGATGTCGTGCTTCTCTTCGAGTTCGGCTTCCAGCAGTTTTGCACCGGGGTAGCGATCCATCGCTTGCTGCAACAGCTGCTCCAGCGGCAGGATCACGCCCTGTTGACGCAGGCGCAGGGCTTCATCCTGATCCAGGTCGCGCGCCATCACTGCCGAGCAAAATGCCAGAAGCAGCAGCGCCATTCGGCGTGCGAAACATCGATTGAGTAGAAACACCTTCATTACGAATCCTGATGATCCTTGAGTCACTGCCAGCTGACCGGGTCTAATGCGAGTGGTGTGAGCTTCTCGAAAGCCGCAATGGTACCAGCGTTGCGTCGGGGGGCCAGGCGAGCCACCTTAACCCGCTGAACTTAATTGAAACTGAATTGCCATCATTGGCCACACCGCATCCCCTGTAGGAGCGAGCCTGCTCGCGATGGACCTTGGAACGCCGCGGGGTGTCAGGTTACCAGCGTAATCGTTGACGACCATCGCGAGCAGGCTCGCTCCTACAGGGGATGTGGTGTTTATAATTCCCCGCTTGCCAACATTCGAGACCGGTATGACGGCCATCCACATCAAGTTTCCTTCCCTGACGCTCAAGGCCGGTCCGCGGGCTTTTGCGCGCATCCGTGAGAGCGGCTTGAATGCCGCCGAGGTCGGCACCTTGCCTGGTGCGGCGGGCGGTCCGAAGGCGCTGGGGATTCAGGGGCTGGACCTGGCGCTGTTCGGCGAGTGGCTGCCGGCGGCACCGCGGGAGCGCTCGCTGATTGGTGCATCGGTGGGTTCCTGGCGCTTCGCCAGCGCCTGCCTGCCGGATGCTGCCGAGGGCATCCGGCGTCTCGGGCAGCTGTACACCGAGCAAAACTTTGCCAAGGGCGTGACCATGGCGCAAATCAGCCAGAGCTCGCGGCGCATGCTCGATGACCTGCTCGACGGTCGTGATGCCGCGATCCTCGGCAACAGCGCCTACCGCCTGAACATCATGGTGGTCAAAAGCCACGGCCTGCTCGCCGACGATCATCGCGGTCGCCTGGGGTTGGGGCTGTCCTCGGTCATCGCCGACAACCTGCGCGGCCGGGCGCGGCTGGCCCGGCACTTCGAACGCCTGATCATCCACGACCCGCGCCTGGCGCCGCCGGTCAATGCCTTGAACGACTTCCCGTCACGCTTCGTCGCCCTCGATGCCGGCAATTTGCGCCAGGCCCTGCTGGCTTCCGGCTCGATCCCGATGGTCATGGAAGGCGTGCGCGACCTGCCGGGTGCCGGCGCCGGCACCTTCCGCGACGGCGGTCTGCTGGACTATCACCTGGACCTGCCCTACAGCGGCGATGACATCGTGCTCTACCCGCATTTCACCGACCGGGTGATTCCCGGCTGGTTCGACAAGACCCTGCCGTGGCGCCGCGCCTGCCCGGCCCGCTTGCAAAACGTGCTGCTGCTGGCGCCGTCCAAGGAATACCTGGCGCGCCTGCCCTACGGCAAACTACCAGACCGTAACGACTTCAAGCGCTTCATGGGCGACGCCCCGAGCCGGCAGAAATACTGGCGCACCACCATGGAAGAAAGCCGCCGCCTGGGCGACGAATTCCTCGAACTGGCCGCCAACGGTCGCCTCGGCGAACGCTTGCTGACCCTTTAGTCAGGACAAACTGGTAAACTCGCCGCCTGCCCGAATCGCTGCGGCGAACGCCACCTGAACAGAGCTGAAAACACTGTGGAAATTTTCAAGGAATTTACTTTCGAATCCGCCCACCGCCTGCCCCACGTACCGGACGGCCACAAGTGCGGGCGCCTGCACGGTCACTCGTTCAAAGTGGCGATCCATTTGAGCGGCGATCTTGACCCGCACACCGGCTGGATCCGCGACTTCTCCGAGATCAAGGCGATCTTCAAGCCGCTGTACGAGCGTTTGGACCATAACTACCTGAACGACATTCCAGGCCTGGAAAACCCGACCAGTGAAGTGCTGGCCAAGTTTATCTGGAATGAGATGAAGCCGTTGCTGCCGGAGCTCAGTGCGATTCGTATCCACGAAACCTGCACCAGCGGTTGCATCTATCGCGGCGAATAAAGACACCGCTCTCTTGTAGGAGCGAGCTTGCTCGCGATGGACGCCAGAGCACCGCGGGCTGCCAGAAACCACGCGTAATCGTTGACGTTCTTCGCGAGCAAGCTCGCTCCTACAGGGGAACAGCGTTTTGTCAGAGAAATAAAGAACAGCCTTCATCGGCTGTTTTTTTATGCCTATGCTTTTTGCCTCTTCCCCCGCCAAGAGGACAAGCCCATGACTGACTGGCCACTGCCCCAGACCTATCGCTTCAAAGGGCACTCCGTGCGCTATGCCGTGCGCGGCGATGGCCCGCCGCTGGTGTTCGTGCATGGCACGCCCTTCTCCTCCTGTGTCTGGCACCGGATTGCCCCGCATTTCATCACCACGCACCGGGTGCACTATTTCGATCTGCTGGGCTACGGGCAATCCGAGAAAGTCGATGGCGACGTGTCCCTCGGTGTGCAGAACGAGTTGCTGTCACAGTTGCTGGAGCATTGGGGCCTGGATCGCCCCGACGTGGTGGCCCACGACTTCGGCGGCGCCACCGCCCTGCGCACGCATCTGCTCAACGGCAAGGATTACCGCAGCCTGACGCTGATCGATCCGGTGGCGCTGACGCCCTGGGGTTCGCCGTTCGTGCAGCATGTGCGCCAGCATGAAGCGGCGTTCAGCGGACTGCCCGATTACATCCAGCGCGCCATCGTGCCAACCTATATTCGCGGGGCCATCCAGCGCGAAATCCCCGACGCCGAACTCGCCCCCTACGTTCAACCGTGGCTGGGGGAGCGGGGCCAAGCGGCGTTTTACCGGCAGATAGCACAGATGGACGAGCGCTATACCCGTGAGGCCGAAGGCTTGTACCCGACGATTCGCTGCCCGGTGCAGATTCTCTGGGGTGAAGACGATCAGTGGATTCCCGTCGAACGCGGACGGGCCTTGCAGCAGATGATTCCCGGCGCGCAGTTCCATCCGATACCCAACGCCGGTCATCTGGTTCAGGAAGATGCGCCCGAAGCCATAGTCGCGGCGTTGCTGCGTTTTCTGCCCCTGAACCAATCTTCCTGACGGAACCAAAACCACTGTGGGAGCGGGTTTGCTCGCGAAAGCGGAGTATCAGTCGATGCATATGTCGAATGTACAGCCGCCTTCGCGAGCAAGCCCGCTCCCACATTTGGAACTGGCGGGGATCGCCACCACCGAGCTAACGTAGAGATATTGCCTACACGAATCGCTAAAAGGACCCGCCCGATGCACATCATCAACGCCCGTCTGCGCAACCAGGAAGGCCTGCATGAGTTGAACCTGGAAAACGGCCTGATCAGCAGCATCGCCCGCCAGACCGAGGCCCCGACCCTGGGCCCTGGCGACCTGGATGCCGGCGGCAATCTGGTGGTGCCGCCCTTTGTCGAGCCGCACATCCACCTCGACGCCACCCTGACCGCTGGCGAGCCGCGCTGGAACATGAGCGGTACGCTGTTCGAAGGCATCGAGTGCTGGGGCGAACGCAAGGCGACCATCACCCAGGAAGACACCAAGACCCGCGCCAAAAAAACCATCCAGGCCCTCGCCGCCCACGGCATCCAGCATGTGCGCACCCACGTCGACGTCACCGACCCGCAACTGACCGCGCTCAAGGCGATGCTCGAAGTGCGCGAGGAAAGCCGGCACCTGGTCGACCTGCAAATCGTCGCGTTCCCTCAGGAAGGCATCGAGTCGTACCGCAATGGTCGCGAGTTGATGGAAGAGGCGATCCGCATGGGCGCGGACGTGGTCGGGGGCATTCCGCATTTCGAGTACACCCGCGACCAGGGTGTCAGCTCGGTGAAGTTCCTCATGGACCTGGCCGAACGCAGCGGTTGCCTGGTCGACGTGCATTGCGACGAAACCGACGACCCGCATTCACGCTTTCTCGAAGTGCTCGCCGAAGAGGCCCGCAGCCGCGACATGGGTTCGCGGGTCACGGCCAGCCACACCACGGCCATGGGCTCCTACGACAACGCCTACTGCGCCAAGCTGTTTCGCTTGCTCGGGCATTCGGGGATCAGCTTTGTCTCCTGCCCCACCGAAAGCATCCACCTGCAAGGCCGCTTCGACAGCTTCCCGAAACGCCGGGGCGTGACCCGGGTCAACGAGTTGCTCGAAGCGGGCATGAACGTGTGCTTCGGCCAGGACTCCATCGTCGATCCGTGGTACCCGCTGGGCAATGGCAACATTTTGCGGGTGCTCGAGGCCGGGCTGCACATCTGCCACATGCTCGGTTATCGCAACCTGCAAAGCGCGCTGGACCTGGTGACGGACAACAGCGCCAGGGCCATGAACCTCGGCGAACGCTATGGCCTGGAACGCGGGCGGCCGGCGAACCTGCTGATTCTGTCGGCGGAGAGTGATTACGAGGTGATCCGCAGCCAGGGGTTGCCGCTGTACTCGGTGCGCGAGGGCAAGGTGTTGATGAAGCGGACGATGCCGGTGGTGGAGTTCGCTGGTCTGAGCTGAGATTTGCATTGACCCGAACTGGCCCCTTCGCGAGCAGGCTCGCTCCCACACTGGATTGATGTTGTTCACAAAACCCCTGTGGGAGCGAGCCTGCTCGCGAAGGCTATTTCAAAATCAATCCATCATTCGAGCCGTACCAAACAGACTGACCCGCCTCAACTCCCCCCGCTCCTCTTCCAGCAAGACCGGCGCCGTGCCACCCGGCATCGTCACCTTCACTTCCCCGGCCCTGACCCAACCCACGCGCCAGGCCGCACAGGCCACCGCACTGGCGCTGGTCCCCGACGACGCCGTCGGCCCCTCGCCGCGCTCGAATACCCGCGCCGCGATCTGTCCTTCTGACACGCGCATCGCCCATTGCAGATTGATCCCCGCCGGACAGGGTTTGCCTGCACCGACCGGCATGGCGTAGGCAATTCGCATCAACCCTTCACCCAGCGCGGGTTCTCGCATCTGCTCGTTGCTCGGCAAGTCGTCGGCGTTTTCGACCAGCGTCACGCAATGCGGATTGCCGACCCGCGCGAACTGGCTGCGCGACCATGCGCCATTGAGTGCCGACAGCGGTTTGACGTGGCTGAGTTCGCGGCCATTCAACAGCACCGTTTCAACACCCTCGGCACTGACCGCCGACGGCCCGAAACCAGGCAAGCCAAGGTCGAGCCAGAAACCCTGCACGCCCTCGACTTCAGCGGCTTTCACCGAAGTCTGCCCCGGTGAAGGCGTGTCGGACTTGTCGTGGTGAACCCTGAGCAGACAGGCTTCGTCGCGGGGTAAAAGCCCTTGGTCGCTCAACGCCTGGGAAAAAATCGTCAGCCCGTTGCCACTGCGTTCGGCCAGGGTACCGTCGGTGTTGACGATCAACAGGTCAAAGGGTGGCGAGGACTGGAACGGTCCGACCAGCAATCCGTCGCTGCGATGATCCTTGCTGCCGGCCGGTTGCGTGCCGGGTGCCCAGTTGCAGCAGGCTTCGATGGCCGCCGCAGCCCATGCCTGACGAGTTTGCGCGGCAAGGCTGGCCTGATCGGGCACATCGATGCCCTGGTGGCGCAATTCTTCGGGCGCTACCACGATGTAAATATTGCCCCGTGCATCGTACCTCTGCGCCATGGCGCCCTCCGTGTGTCATTGGAATGGCTCAACATATCGCGAAAAACAGCAGGGCTGTGCAACGATGTCGCCCTGTTTGACCGTAAAACTTTCCGGGCACTGATCGAACCCTCCTCGGTCGATCACTGTCCGTTGAGGACGTGACGTTTTTTGCCAGGGATTGATATGACCAGCCTCAACAGCCAGACCACCTTCGTTCCCGGCCGCCTGGAACAGATGTCCACGCGCATCGCCTTTTTCATCGCCGGGTTCGGCATCGCCGCGTGGGCGCCGCTGGTGCCCTATGCCAAGGCCCGGGCCGGGCTGGATGAAGGCACCCTGGGTCTGTTGCTGCTATGTCTGGGGGTCGGATCGATCCTGGCGATGCCGATGGCCGGGATCCTGGCCACGCGTTTCGGCTGCCGGCGGGTGACGACCGGCGGGACCTTGCTGATCTGTGCCGCCCTGCCGCTGCTGGCCACGGTGTCATCGATTCCGGCCTTGATCGCGGCGCTGTTCATGTTCGGCGCGGGCCTCGGCACGGTGGATTCGACGGTCAACCTGCAAGCGGTGATCGTCGAGCGCGCCAGCGGCAAAAACATGATGTCGGGTTTCCATGGCCTGTTCAGCCTCGGCGGGATAGTCGGTGCGGCAGGCGTGAGCGGCTTGCTGGGCCTGGGGATTTCACCGCTGGGGGCCACGCTGGTTGCGATCGTGATGCTGCTGATCGCCTTGGCCAGGGCCGTGCCGCACCTGTTGCCCTACGGCAGTGAGAGCTCAGGGCCGGCGTTCGCGGTGCCCCATGGCATCGTCCTGTTCATCGGCGGCATGTGCTTCATCGTGTTCCTCGCCGAAGGCGCGGCGCTGGACTGGAGCGCGGTATTCCTGGCACAGGAACGTGGCATCGACACGGCGTATGCGGGCCTCGGCTATGCGGCGTTTGCCTTGACCATGACGGCCGGGCGTTTGACCGGCGACAAAATCGTGCGCCGGCTGGGCGCGACACGGGTGATTGTGTTCGGCGGCCTGACGGCTGCCGCGGGCTTGTTTCTGGCGACGTTCGCCTCGAGTTGGGAGGCGGCGCTGGTGGGTTACGCGCTGCTGGGCGCCGGTTGTTCGAACATCGTGCCGGTGCTGTACACCGCCGTGGGCAAGCAGACGGTCATGCCCGAGAGCATCGCCGTGCCGGCCATTACCACCCTGGGTTATGCGGGAATACTCGCAGGGCCTGCGCTGATCGGCTTTGTCGCCCATGGCGCCAGCTTGAGTTTTGCCTTCGGGTTGATGGCGGTACTGCTGGTGGCGGTGGCCATTGGCGGGAGGGTGTTGAGGGTTTGAACAGCGAAAGGATCGCAGCCTGCGGCAGCTCCTTGTAGGAGCTGCCGCAGGCTGCGATCTTTTGCACATCAGGCGTTAAAACCCGACACTGGCCTGCACACTAAAACCTCAAGAAGATTTTCACAAATAAAAACCAACAACAAAAACACACTTCCATTAACAATATAAAAGTACACAACAAGATCAGCTCTAGCTCATCCTGAACCGAGGAACCCCCCAAACAAGGATGAATAAAATGAAACACGCTCAAAACATAAAATCAAAAGCCCTTTTTCTTCTGATTATCTTCAATACAAATGTCGCAATCGGCTCAATAGAGATAAAACAGGACTGGGGTGAAGGAACAGCCAACTTCTCCAACGCGCAACCCCTCAACAACAGCAATGGACAATACGATCACTGGCAATCGATTGGTCGTGTAAAAATCAATAATGGACTTACCTGTTCTGGCGCTTTGATTGATACCCGCAGCACAACAGATGAACAGGATGGACCAGCGTATGTATTGACCTCCGGACACTGCGCAAACCTGAACCCCAATACAGTGCTGGAAAACGTAGATACTACGGGGCAAGTTACTTTTAATTATTTTCAGGACACTGAGGGGGACGCCAAGTCGTACGCTGTCACAAAAATCAATTGGAGTACCATACGCGGCCAGGACATTACGATAGTTCAACTCGATCGAACCATCGGACAACTGATCAATGATGGGGTCTTCCCATTGAAACCGGCAACCCATCTGCCCGCAGAGACCGATGTATTGATTGTAGGGGCTCCCCAGAATGCGTATATACAGCGAACCGCCTGCCCACGGGAAGATCAGGCAGGCATTATTGAGAATCAATGGGCATGGCAGGATCAAATGAGCAATCGGTGCCTGGATGTGGTGGGGGGTATTTCAGGCTCACCCGTTCTCGGGCGCTATACCAATGAAATTTTTGCCATAGTGGGTACAAGCACACGAGGTTCCGGAAAATCGCGATGTAAACGCGACGCCCCCTGTGAAGTGGCCGATGGACAGGTCAGCAAAAAAGCAGATACCAATTACGCCACACAAGCTATCGGTTTACTGGAGTGTTTTAGCGAGGGTCAATTCGCTCGAATGAACGTCGCTTGCCCTCTGGGTCCGGCCTTCACTTTTACCGAGGATGAGCCTACAGACTTATACATCAAGGTTGAACGTGATCAGTCCGGCCAGGTCATCCCATGGCTATGGAGCCAAACATTCTCGGTAGACCGCGATTTTTACCGATACAAGTACACTCGAACATTGGAAGAGTGCGTTGCAACAGAAAACTACAGCGCACCTGTCGCAAGCAATTCAGGTGACAAGGACAACCTGCGTCGAGAACTGCGTGATGGTGCCGGCATGTACTTGTTATGCATTATTGGGCAGGACCAAAAAGCCGCCACTCCTGGCCAATGGGATGGGCGCAATGCCAAAATTTACTGGCGGTGGATGTTGGAAGGGCCGAGCGAATTGCCCCCCGAATATTCCATTACTTTATTCAAAGATGACCCGTACGTTATCAAACCAATTACCGTCTCTCCCGATCTTGCCGGCAAGTACCAATACAAAACAGGCCCACAGGTCGAAACAGACTGTCTCGACCAACGATCTTACGAAAATGTTACAGGGGGCCTTTTTGTAGTCAGCGTCAAGGAAGGCCCCATGAAGGTTTGTCTTAAAACCGAGGACCTGGCAGGTAATCCTTCCTCCGTCGTCGACTTCCAACTCCCGGAATAAATACAGAACCGGGCCCCACAGTTCGATGAGGAACTGCGGGAACTATCACGCGTTCGAAGTCCTGTTTATTAAAACCCGACACTGGCCTGCACAAAGAACGTACGCGGCGCGCCGACATACATGCCCGAGTTGTTGTCGCTGGAGCGGGTGAAGTACTGCTTGTCGAAGATGTTTTTCACCCCGGCACCCAGTTTCAGGTTCGACACCTGCGGGCCGAAGTCATAGCCGCTACGCACGTTCCAGGTCACGTAACCCGGAATATCACCGAACTGACCGTCGGCGGAACCTTCGGTGATGTAGTTGCCGTTGAAGCTGCCGTCGGCGTTCACCCCGGTGCCCGGCGAGCGCTGTTTCGACTGGGCGAACGCATCGAGGTTCCAGGTCCAGCGGTTGATGTCGTAACGCAGGCCGGCGGTGGCCACCTGACGGGAGTAGAACGGCAGGTCACGGCCCTTGAAGCCCGGGATTTCACCTTCATAAGTGGCGCGGGTGTAGGTGAAACCGGCGTTGGCGCTCAGGCCGTCGAGGCGTGGGTCCAGCGCCGCCATATCGTAGTGCACCGAGGTTTCGATGCCTTGGTGCTTGGTCGCGCCGAGGTTGGTCCAGCCCACATCGTTGCTGATGTATTGCAGTTCGTCGTCGAAGTCGATGTAGAACAGCGTCACCTCACCGCCCCACACGTCATCGTTGTAGCGCGTACCGATTTCGTAGGTCTTGGCCTTTTCCGGCTGCAGGCCGTTGGCAGGCTCATTACCGATACCACCCTGCCCCAGCTGGAAATACTGCAGCGCGCCGAACGAGGTTTCATAGTTGGCGAACAGCTTCCAGGCCTCGGACATGTGGTACATCACGCTCAGGGCCGGCAGCGGCTCGTTGCTTTCGATGCTGCGTTTTTTCTCCGGCACCGGTTTACCGGCCGTGTCGAGTACCGGGCGGTCATGCCAGTCGGTGCTGATGTGCTCGAAGCGAATACCCGGGGTGACGGTCCAGTTGCCTACGTCGATCTTGTTGTCGACGTAGACCGAATTGGCCTCGGTTCCACCGGTGCGGTCCTGATAGACATGGCCGTCCGCCCCCGGACGCACGACGGGCTCGTTGTTGACCAGCGCCACTCGGCTGGCCTCTTCGTGCATGGCTTCCTTCAGGTAGCGATAACCGACGCTGACTTCCTGGGTGGTCGGGCCCACATCAAACACATGGGACACCCGTGGTTCTATACCGAAGGTGTAGTAGCTGCGCGGATAGGAATTGAGTGTCGTCAGGTCACGAGAGGCGATGGTGCTGCCACGAAAACTGTCGGTGTAGTAGGTCAGCACTTCGGCCTGGGTGCGATCGTCGATCTGCCGCGCCCACTTGAACGACACATCCTTGCGACGGCCGCTGAAGCTGTCGTAGTCGCGCACCGACTGGAACGGGTCGGCGTCGTACTGCGCCTGGGTCAGGCCGCCGGGCATGTCGGCCTTGGCGTCGTAGTAGTGGAAGTTGAGGCTGAAATCGTCGACATCGGTCGGCGCCCAATGGGTCTTGAGGATTACGTCGTCGATATCGTTGCCGTTGTTGCTTTCACGGTAACCGTTGCCATTCACGCCGGAGTACAACAGCGCCACGCCCATGCCGTTGTCGGCGGTGCCGCCCATGAACGCGGTGTCGATGTGTTTCCAGCCACCGTGCTGCGAGGTTTCCAGGGTGGTGCCGATTTCCGCAGAGGCCTGTTCCGGGATCGCACGGGTCACGAAGTTGATCACACCGCCGACGTTTTGCGGTCCGTAGCGCACGGAGCCGGCGCCGCGTACCACGTCGATGCTGTCGAGGTTGCCGGAGGAAATCGGTGCCATGGACAGTTGTGGCTGACCGTAGGGCGCGAACGCCGCCGGGATGCCGTCGATCAGCACGGTGGAGCGAGGCGACAGGCGCGAAGTCAGGCCACGCACGCCGACGTTGAGGGAAATGTCGCTGCCACCGGTGCCGTTGGCGTCCTGCACTTGCACGCCGGGAACCCGTTTCAACACCTCGCCGACGTTCATCGCGCCCTGTTCGACCATGGCTTCGCGGCGGACCACCGTCCGTGCGCCTGGGTGGTTCTGCACCAAGGCGGCATCGGCGTCATCGAGCCAGTCGCCCACCACCTTGATGTCGGTCACGCCCAGCTCCAGCGGGCCGTTGGCCGCCGAAGTCGGCGCCGGCATCAGAGTCACCGATCCTTCATCGATCTGGTATTGCAGGCCGCTGCCTTGCAGCAACTGGCGCAGTGCGTCTTCCGGAGAAATATTGCCGTCCACCGCCGGAGCCTGTTTGCCGGCGACCAGTTCAGGGCTGAAGAACACCTGAAGCGAGGTTTGCTGGCCCAATTGGCTCAAGGCTTGTCCCAAGGGTTGCGCCGGGATGCGGATGCCGTCGGCGGCAAAGGCCTGGGGCAGTGCAACGTTGACCGCCAGGGCGAGCGCCAGCGGCAACCAGGGGAATTTGTTGTTTTTAGCGGTGGAGTTATTCACGTCGAACGTAATCCTGTGGATCGCAAAAGTGTGCGTTTGTTAATGCAAACCAGTTGCAGTTAAACAGGAAGACGATGAACTCGAAAAAAACCTGAATTTTATTTTGAAATTATTTCCTGGCTGCCATCGCCAAGGGTGCGCACGGCCACCGGCAGAATGCTCGGCAAAGCCTTGAGCAGTGCGTCGGTGTTGTCGGACTTGAACACGCTGGTCAGGCGCAGATCGCCGACCGCTGCGCTGGCGACCTTGAGCGGTTTCTCCCGATAACGTGAGACCTGCTCGGCGACGTCGGCCAGGCGGGCGTTGTTGAACACCAGTTTGCCGCTGCGCCAGGCGGTCATTTCCGCCGGGTTGACGGCATAGGCGGCCGCGACCTTGCCCTGGGCATCGACGTGGGTGCCCAGGCCTGCTGTCAGATGGATGAAATCGTGATCGGCAGCCTTGCGCCCCTGGACCTTGACTGTGCCCTGCTCCACCACCACCCAGGTTTCGCTGGCGCCACGGCGTACGTCGAACCGGGTGCCGGTGACCGTGACCTTGCCACTGCCCGCCGCGACCACGAAAGGCCGGCGGGTGTCGTGCTCGACGCTGAACATCGCTTCGCCTTCGCTCAGCTCAACATGGCGCTGCCCCTTTTCAAAACGCACCTGAATCCGGCTGCGGCTGTCCAGATCCACCGCCGAACCGTCCGGCAACGCCACATGGCGCCGCTCATTCAGGGCCGTTGAAAACTCGGCCGTGTAAGGCGCCGGATGATTCAGGCTGCTGAACAGACCCAGGCCGAGCGCCACCGCGAGCACGCTGGCGGCTACCGCGTAACGCAGCACCGGACGAGGTTTTTTCAGGGCTGGCGGGGTTTCACACAAGGCACGCAAACGCGCCGCCGGTAGTAAATCGGCGGCGCTCCACAAACTCTGGAGCACGTCGAATTCGTTTCGGTGTTGGGGGTGTTCGTCCAGCCAGGCCTGGAACCGGCGACGCACTTCGACATCGACGACAGGTTCCTGCAAACGTACAAACCATAGCGCCGCGTCATCGCGAACCCTTGTTTGCCCGCACGCACAATCACGAGTATCCATCATGGAAGTTCCTGTTGGGCTGGGGAGGAGATGGCGCGACCGATCATGACTGCAACCCGTCCAGGCGATCACGCAGGTGGCGAAGCGTGCGGATCATATACTTTTCCACCATGTTCTTGGACAGCCCCAGGCGTTCGGCGATTTCGGCCTGGGTCAGGCCCTCGATTTTCTGCCAGACAAACACCTTGCGGCAGTTGACCGGCAACTCGGTAAGCGCCCGTTCGATGGAATCAGCCAGCTGGATCGCGTGCATGAAATGCTCCGGGTCGCCGCTCGGCGACTCACTGAGATCGATCGCCTCTGACTCCATGGCGCCCCGCCGGTCCTCACGCCGATACCCATCCACGGCAATGTTGCGCGCGGTCTGGTGCAAATACGCCCGGGGCTGTTCGACCCGCGCCGAATCGGACTCAAGCACCCGCACGAAGGTGTCGTGGGCCAGGTCCTCGGCCTGCTGACGATTCCTCAGGCGACGGGTCCAGGTACCAACCAACTCTTCGTAATGCTCGAAAAAGCCGTGTCTGCGGGGCAGCTTGAGGGTCATTGCGCTGTGCTGTGGAAATGAGCGCGAATAGTAATGCTTCTTATTAAATCAAAGCAATCGCTTGCCGCCCCAAACGCGCTCCCTGTCGCCCGAAACGCAAAAAGGCCGCTGATTGCTCAGCGGCCTTTTTCACTCCGACAGGTTACTCCGTGTTGCAGATGCCATCGAAGCCGTCATTCACAGGTCGGTAATTTCCTTGTGGCGAGGCACCAGCATCTTCATCACACTCCACGCCACCAGATAGGCCAGCGCGCAGACGGCGAACATGATCATGTAGCCGGTACGGATTTCACCCACCGATTTGTAGTAGTCGAACACCCAGCCACCGATCTTGGTCAGCAAGACTCCGCCCAACCCACCCGCCATACCGCCAATGCCGACCACGGACGCGACGGTCTTTTGCGGAAACATGTCGGACACCGTGGTGAAGATGTTGGCCGACCAGGCCTGATGCGCCGACGCACCCACACCAATCAGCAACACCGGTACCCAGACGCTGATGTGCCCCAATGGCTGCGCCAGCAGCACGACCAGCGGGAAAACGGCAATCACCAGCATGGCTTTCATGCGGCCGTCATACGGCTTGTCGCCACGTGCCATGAAATAGCTGGGGAACCAGCCGCCGCCAATACTGCCGACCATGGTCATGCTGTACAGCACGGCCAGTGGCACCACGATGGCTGCGCCTTTCAGGCCGTACTGCTCCGACAGGTAGGTCGGAAGCCAGAAGAGAAAGAACCACCACACACCGTCGGTCATGAACTTGCCGAAGGCGAACGCCCAGGTCTGACGGTATTTGAGCAATTGGAACCACGAAACCTTTTTGCCGACGCCCGTCTGCACAGCGGCGCTGGCGGGGGAATCACTGCGGATGTGTGCCAGTTCCTGCGCCGACAGACGCTTCTGCTGCTCTGGCTTGTCGTACAACACCAGCCATACGCCCATCCAGATAAAGCCCAGCATGCCGATCACGATGAACGCTGTCTGCCAGCCCCACAAGCCAGCGATCAGCGGCACCGAAATGGGTGCCAGGATCGCGCCGACGTTAGCCCCGGAGTTGAAGATGCCGGTGGCGAAGGAGCGTTCCTTCTTCGGGAAATACTCAGCGGTGACTTTGATTGCGGTCGGGAAGTTGGCCGATTCACCGATTGCCAGCACGGCGCGCGACAGCATGAAGCCGGCGATCGAGACCGGGATGACCGCAATACCCAGCGCGCTACAGATGGCGGCGATACCCTCGCCCATGGGTTCTGCAAAGGCGTGCATGACGGCGCCGGTCGACCAAATGCAAATCGCCACCACAAAAGCGGCCTTGGTGCCGATCTTGTCCACTACGCGGCCCGCGAACAGCATGGAAATCGCGTAGGTGAACTGGAAGACGGCGGCAATGTTGGCGTAATCGGTGTTGCTCCAGCCAAACTGCCTCGACAGATCCGGCGCCAGCAGGCTGAGCACCTGGCGGTCGAGGTAATTGACGGTGGTTGCAAAAAACAACAATGCACAAATGGTCCATCGGTATTTACCGACAGACTGGCTGACGCGTTGCGCAGTAATGGGCTCGTTCAAGTTCATGGCATCACTTTATTGTAGATTTTGGGTGATGATCTCTCGGTGTAAAACGAGATCGATTGGGCCGCCGGGCTTCACTTCAATGCATCAGTCCACGACGAAACGGGCCATATTCCGCCGAGGGATCGGGCCAACTGGTTTCGGACAACTCATCAGACAACTCACTGGAAAACAGCGACTGATTGCTCAGCCTGCGTTTCTCACGCGAGTCAGTGACGGGTTGTCACCGGTAACGGGCGCAAGGGTGTGTGGACATGGAAGCCGATGGCTGAACACGGGAGCTTCAGGGGCGAGAGGGAGGCGATTGGATTCATGTTGAGGTCGACACTCTTCTTATTTTTAATTTGGGCGTGCATGTCATATGTCGTCGTATGACTTAAGCGATTTATAGCCAGTGCCATGGGCCACTGTCAACAAGAAAACTCCTTAGACCTGAACGGCCTGACCGTCCTGAAAATGCGACATATAATCGAATAACCCCGTTAAACGGGCTTTTGGACGCAGGTACCGCGACGCACCGCTCACTCCCTTGTCAGTTTTGAAAGGGATCATCGACCATACATTGTTGTACGATAACCGATTGAAAAGCGGTCAGAATCCGCCCGACTACGCTCAATCAGGCACAGATCCAAAGGTTTTTGGCAGGATTCCCAATGCAGCCATTCACTGGCTGTAGCAAAGTGCGGGCATGGCTGTTATCGGCTTTTCCGAAGGAACCCAGAATGTTCACCTCCCTTGCACTGCGAAACAGAAAACCGCTGGCCCGCCTCGCCCTGGCTATCACGCTGGGCACGCTCGGCCTGCCTTACTGGGCGGACAATGCCCAGGCCCACGGCAGTCATGCCGACATGGTGCCGCTGCAAGAGGGTCTGGAGGCCTTTGGTGCCACGGTGAAATGGGACGACTACGCCAACCTGTTCACCATCGCCAAGGACGGGGTCTATCTCAAGGTCAAGCCCGACAGCAAAGTGGCGATGCTCAACGGCAAGCGCATCGAGCTGACGGTGCCGGTGGTGTTCAAGGACCATAAGGCGTTCATGTCCACCGACTTCATCAACCAGGTGTTCCAGTCCGGGCTGGACAAGACCTTCGTCGTCGAGACCCGCCCCAACCCGCTCAACCCCCTGAGCGCCGCCGAAATCACCACGGCCGTGGACATCGTCAAGAAATCGGACAACTACAAGCCCGGTTTCCGTTTCACCGAAGTCTCGGTCAAGGCGCCGCCCAAGGATCAGGTGTGGAACTTCGCCCTCACCGGGCAGAACGTCGCCCAGCCGCGCGAGGCCTCGATCGTGGTGCTCGACGGCAAACACGTGATCGAAGCGCTGGTGGATCTCGACACCAAGACACTCAAGTCCTGGAAGCCGATCGAAGGCGCCCACGGCATGGTCTTGCTGGACGACTTCGCAACGGTGCAGTCGGCCGTCGAGACCAGCCCGGAATACGCCCAGGCCCTGGCCAAGCGCGGCATCAACGACGTGAAGAAGGTTGTGGCCACGCCACTGACCGTCGGTTACTTCGACGGCAAGGACGGCCTGGCGCAGGACAAGCGCCTGCTGAAAATCGTCAGCTACCTCAACACCGGTGACGGCAACTACTGGGCGCACCCGATCGAGGGCCTGGTGGCGATTGTCGACCTGGAACAGAAGAAACTGATCAAGATCGAAGACGACGCGCTGATCCCGGTGCCGCTGAAGCCGACGCCGTATGACGGACGCGGACGCCAGGGCGTCGCAGTCAAACCGCTGGAAATCATCGAACCCGAGGGCAAGAACTACACCATCAGCGGCAACAGCATTCACTGGCAGAACTGGGACTTCCACGTTCGCCTCGATTCGCGGGTCGGGCCGATCCTGTCCACCGTCACCTACGACGACAAGGGCAAGAAACGCAAGATCATGTACGAAGGCTCGCTGGGCGGCATGATCGTGCCTTACGGCGACCCGGATGTCGGCTGGTACTTCAAGGCCTACCTCGACTCCGGCGACTACGGCATGGGCACCTTGACCTCGCCGATTGCCCGTGGCAAAGACGCCCCGCAAAACGCCGTGCTGCTCGACGCCACCATCGCCGACTACACCGGCGCACCGACCGCGATCCCCCGCGCCATGGCGGTGTTCGAGCGCTACGCCGGGCCTGAATACAAACACCAGGAAATGGGCCAACCCAACCTCAGCACCGAGCGCCGTGAACTGGTGGTGCGCTGGATCAGCACCGTCGGCAACTACGACTACATCTTCGACTGGGTCTTCCAGCAGAACGGCACCATCGGCATCGACGCCGGCGCCACCGGCATCGAAGCGGTCAAGGGCGTGAAGTCCAAAACCATGCACGAAGACACCGCCAGGGAAGACACGCGCTACGGCACCCTGCTCGATCACAACATCGTCGGCACTACGCACCAGCACATCTACAACTTCCGCCTCGACATGGACGTGGACGGCGAGCAGAACTCACTGGTGGAAGTGAACCCGGTGGTGCTGCCCAACGACCGTGGCGGCCCGCGCACCAGCACCATGCAGACCGAAACCAAAGTGGTCGGTACCGAGCAGCAAGCGGCGCAGAAATTCGACCCGTCGACCGTGCGCCTGCTGACCAACTTCAGCAAGGAGAACAAGGTCGGCAACCCGGTTTCCTATCAGCTCATTCCGTACGCCGGCGGCACCCACCCGGTGGCCAAGGGTGCCAATTTCGGCAAGGATGAATGGCTCTACCACCGCCTGAGTTTCATGGACAAGCAACTGTGGGTGACCCAATACAACCCTGAGGAAAAATACCCGGAAGGCAAGTACCCGAACCGCTCGGACAAGGACTCGGGCCTGGGGCAGTTCACCCAGGATAACCACTCCATCGAGAACACCGACGACGTGGTCTGGCTGACCACCGGCACCACCCACATCGCCCGCGCCGAGGAATGGCCGATCATGCCGACCGAATGGGTGCACGTGCTGCTCAAGCCATGGAACTTCTTCGATGAAACCCCGACCTTGAACCTCAGCCCACAGAAGTAAACGGGTCGTACGCAATACCTGGGGGAGCGAGCTTGCTCGCGATAGCGGTGGGTCAGTCGACATTAATATTGACTGACACTCAGCCTTCGCGAGCAAGCCCGCTCCCACAGGGTTAATCAGAGTTCAGGCAATTCCATCAGTGTGTCAGGCAACATCCCGATCATTGATCCGCTACCCAAGCACATCAATCCGATCCAGCGCCTGGTTCACCGCCAGCTCCCCCAACAGAATGACTTGCGCGATGCCCAGCAGGGTATTGCGACTTGCCCCCTGCGTTCGATCCGCCAGATCCATGGTCATGACGTTGGCCGATGCCAGTGACTCGCAGGCATGGGCCAGCAGGGTTGCGGTATCGAGTTCCGGGTTGACGATGAACATCGTGCTGAGTTTGCGCGGGGTGGCCATGATGTTGGCGGCTGAGGGAATGGGGTCGGCGGGTTCGTGAGGGGCGTCGGGCGGATTCGGTGTGACCTTGAACATGGGAATTTTCTCCAGTAAGGGCCACAACCATCTCGCGACTAAACGAAAGGGTGGTGGCCGTGCGCAAGTTAGTCGACCGGTAAAGTTTCCCAAAACCCGGTGCGCCCGAAGACGCCATGCGCACAGCCACCATCAAGTGCAGGCGGATGCCTGACTGGATGACACTGATGCAACCGAGGAAAACTAGCCGGGCGACTAAACCCGATCACTGACAATCAGTGACGCGGAGCAAGTTACCGAGCGGCCCCAAGGCGCACAAGCCGGCGGATTCTGGGGTATGTGTAGGCAACGACGCAAGGCGCTGTGGCTTTCGCGAAGTAACCTTGAGGGCTTTTAAACGAGCAGGGTTTGCGCTCTGCAGTAGCGTTCGACCCGAACGGTTTGATCCTGTCAAAAAGCAGCCGCGGCACTGGGCCCCGACAAGATAGCGAACGGTCCTACATGTTAGGTGCACCAACACTCGGAAGCATCCTACGCACCCAGCAGAAGCATCCGTGGAACCTCTTCGATGAAACGCCGACGTTGAACCTCAGCACACCGAAGTAACCAGGTCGTACGCAATACCTGTGGGAGCGGGCTTGCTCGCGAAAGCGGTATGTCATTGACATTGATGTCGACTGACACTCAGCCTTCGCGAGCAAGCTCGCTCCCACAGGGTTATTCGGTGTTCATGAAAATTCATCAAGCATACCGCTTGCGATACTCCCCCGGCGCAATGCCGAAGCGCGACTTGAACGCGGTGGAGAAGTAGCTCGAATCGGAAAACCCCCACGAATACCCCAGCACCGACAACTTCTGCTCCTTGCCCGATTGGCGCAGGGATTCGGCGCACAGGTCCAGGCGACGGTTCTTGATGTAGCGCGCCACCACCAGCCCTTTCTTGGCAAACATCCGGTACAGGCCACGGGTGGACATGCCGACTTCCCGCGCCAGCCATTCCGGGCACAGGTCTTCGGAGCGAATGTTTTCGTCGATGCAGGTGAGCGTCTTGCGGAAGATCCGCTCATGGACATCGGTGCAGTCGTCGGCCTGGCTGATCGCCGGGCGCAGCAGGCTGACGATCGCCTCCAGGGTCGCTTCGCTTTCCTGTCGGGTCAGGTGCTGCTGGCGGGTGGCGTCGAGGATCAACCGGTGCGAGAGCATGGCGATGGGCGAGGACGCGGCAATCCGGTGGCCGCACTTGACCGGGTTGAAGCGCAGGGTCTGCTCGACCAGTTGATACGGCAGGATCAGCGACAACTGCCGGGAGTTTTCGCCGTAGGTGAAATCGCTGGGGCGCGAGGCATCGATCAGCGTGATGTCGCCGGGGGACAGCAAGACCTTGTCGTCGCCCTGGGCCATGCCCGCCGTGCCGTCGAGCTGGAACACCGCGAAGTACTTGCCACCCTCGCCCGCCGCGACTTCCTGGGGCGTACGGTACAAACGCGCTTGGCACACGTCGACGAAACTGAGTTTGAGCGCATCGCTCTGGTATTCGCGGATGCGCCCGGCAAATTCGCTGCCCAGGGGTTGTGCGTTGAAGGCGCCACAGATCTGGTTGATCTGATGGATCCACTGGTCGAACCCTTCATGGCGCTGTGCTGTTGTAGAAATCATGTCAGGCCTCACGCAGGCTTATTTTTATTGTCTACGTCAATCCACACGACACCGGATGCTTCGAGTCTCCTGAACCGCACCACTCCCTGAACAGTGACGTGCTACTTCAGTCCGCCAAAACGCCGATAGAAGCTTTCACCGACGTCCGGCAACGGGCCGTCGGCCGTTTCCAGTGCAGCGTTCAGCCATTCTTCGGCCTTGGCGTAGATCAAACGGTAAATGTTGCGGCACAACTGGCGGGCGGCGCGGCCTTCCCAATCGCCGGGCAGCAACTCGTCCGGCAGTTGCGGGTCGCGCAGCAGCAGCTTGCGGTACTCGTGAATCAACAGCACCCGCGCCAGGAAGCAGTCGGCCGGTTGCAGGTTTTCCTGCTCGCGCAGGGCTTGCCACAGCGGCCGGAACAACTGGATGAACTCGCTGTAATGCGCAGCCAGCTCCTCGATGTTCCAGCTCTCGCGCACCTGCAGGCGCAGGGCCTTGGAAGCCAGTACGTCCTGAGCGGTGGTTTCGAAGACGATGGTGTCCTCCTGGGCGCCGAGGTCGAGCAGGGTCGCATTGACGTCGGACCGGTCACTGCGCGGACAGGCCAGCACCACCGGCGAAATCGCGCCGAAGCCTTGCCATTCCAGTTCCTCGCGCACCTGTTTGCGTTTGTCCTGGGTCAGTTGCGAGAGCATCACCAGGCACCAGGAACCATCCCAGGCCGGCATCGTGGTGCTGTAGACCCGCTTGAAGGCCTTGTCGAAACGGCGACGACCGGTGCCCGTCAGGCTGTAGTAACTGCGGCGACCGACTTTCTCGGCGGTCAGCCAGCCTTCCTTGGTCAGGCGAAAAATCGAAGTGCGGATCAGCCGTTCGTTGATGCCGATGGGTTCGAGCAATTGAATCAGGCTACCCAGCCACACGGTGCCGCCATGGGGTTCGATGGCATCCCCGTACAACGTGATGATCAAGGAACTGGCGCGGATCGGCGTCTGCTCCTGGAAGCGGGTAATCAGGTGGTTCAAGGGAGTCAGGGACGACATGGGCGTTCCGTGCAAAAAAAGAAAAGGAATATACCGAAACTCCGTAGGAGCTGCCGAAGGCTGCGATCTTTTGATCTTGATTTTTCAAAAAAACAAAATCAAAAGATCGCAGCCTTCGGCAGCTCCTACACAGGGGATCAGCTGCTTTTCGGTCGAAGGCCACTGTCACTGATACGCGGGCGATCCGGTTCCGGTTCGCTCAGCGGCTCGCACACCTGCATCTGCTCGAGGCAACGCTGGGCCAGTTGCTGATACTCCCGGGTGCCGGCCTGTTTCCACGCCACTTCCTGATCGCTGAGGCTGCGCTTGATGCTGGCCGGTGCGCCCATGACCAGCGACTGTTCCGGGCATTCGAAGCCGGCCTTGACGAACGCCGCCGCCGACACGAATGAACGCGGGCCGATCCGGGCGTTATCCATCACAACTGCATTCATGCCCACCAGCGCATCGGCGCCGATCCGGCACCCATGCAGCACCGCGCCGTGGCCGATGTGGCCGTTGCGCTCCACCACCGTGTCGCTGTCGGGGAAACCGTGCATCACGCAGGTGTCCTGCAGGTTGGCGCCCTCCTCCAGCACGATCCGCCCGAAGTCCCCGCGCAGGCTGGCCAGCGGCCCCACATAGCAATGCGGGCCGATGATCACATCGCCGATCAATACGGCAGACGGGTGCACATAAGCGCTCGGGTCAACCACCGGAGTCAGGCCATCAAGGCTGTAGCAGGTCATGGCAGGTTCCTTCGCAAAGCGATGCAAATAATGGTCTATTTTGTATCACATCACTTTTACCAGCACAAAGACTAAAAACCGTATCACTTGAAACGCCCCTTTCCGACGAAGACCAACGCGCCCGTTAAAACGCTATAAAACCCAATAAACTCGAGGAAAAACTCGTTATCAGCGCCCCTCTACCAGGAAGACAACAAATCGAAACCCACACAATTAAGACACATTAAATCTATTTTTGTATTGCATTTGCGTATCACGTTGTAGCTATACTTGGGCAAAACCGGCCCCCGAGGCCGATCCAATAACGAGCCGGCACCACGCCGAGCGTGCACCCTGAGGGCATCCGCCATGCCTCTGACCCTTGCCGTCGAATTGATCGAGCCTGGCGTCCGCCTGATTACCCTGCAGCGCCCGCAAGCCCTGAACGCCTTGACCACCGAATTGCTGGGCGAACTGGCCGCTGAACTGAACGCCGCACAAGCCGACCCCGACACCCGCGCCGTGGTCCTCACCGGTAGCCGCAAGGCCTTCGCCGCCGGCGCCGACATCAAGGAAATGGCCGAACGCAACCTGGTCGGCATCCTCGACGACCCGCGCCAGGCCTCGTGGCAAACCATCACCCGTTTCAGCAAACCGCTGATCGCCGCGGTCAACGGCTTCGCCCTCGGCGGTGGCTGCGAACTGGCGATGCACGCCGACATCATCATTGCCGGGGAAGACGCGCGCTTCGGCCAGCCGGAAATCAACCTCGGGATCATGCCCGGCGCCGGAGGCACCCAGCGTTTGCTGCGCGCCGTCGGCAAATCCATGGCCATGCAGATGGTCCTCACCGGTGAGCCGATCGACGCCCGCCAGGCCCAGCGCGCCGGCCTGGTCAGCGAAGTGACCCAACCGGAGTTCACCGTCGATCGCGCCCTGCACATCGCCCGCGGCATTGCCGCCAAGGCGCCACTGGCCGTACGCCTGGCCAAGGAAGCGCTGCTCAAGGCCATGGACACCGATCTGGCCAGCGGCCTGCGCTTCGAGCGCCACGCCTTCACCGTGCTGGCCGGCACCCGCGACCGCGACGAAGGCATTGCGGCCTTCCAGGAAAAACGCGCGCCGACCTTCACCGGCCAGTAATCCAACGAATTCGAACGACTGCCAAGAGAACGCCCAGACCATGAACTTCGAACACATCCTGTTTTCCATCGACGCCGGCGTCGCCCTGCTCAGCCTCAACCGGCCAGACCAGCTCAACAGCTTCAACACCCAGATGCACGGCGAAGTGAAAGAAGCACTCAAGCAAGTGCGGCAGAACCCGGACGTGCGCGTTCTACTGCTGACGGGTGAAGGTCGCGGCTTCTGCGCCGGGCAGGACCTGAGCGACCGCAATGTCGCGCCGGGCAGCGCCGTGCCGGATCTTGGCGAGTCCATCGAGAAGTTCTACAACCCGCTGATCCGCCAGTTGCGCGACCTGCCGCTGCCGGTGATCTGTGCGGTCAACGGCGTCGCCGCCGGTGCCGGCGCCAACATTCCGCTGGCCTGCGACCTGGTGCTGGCGGCGCGTTCGGCCAGTTTCATCCAGGCGTTCTGCAAGATCGGCCTGATTCCCGATTCCGGTGGCACCTGGACCTTGCCGCGCCTGGTCGGCATGGCCCGAGCCAAGGCTTTGGCCTTGCTTGGCAATCGCCTGAGCGCCGAACAGGCCGAACAATGGGGCTTGATCTACCAGTGCGTGGACGACGCCGACCTGCGCGACGAAGCGCTGAAACTGGCGCGCCACCTCGCCACTCAACCCACCTACGGCCTGGCGCTGATCAAACGCAGCCTCAACGCCAGCCTGAGCAACAGCTTCGACGAACAGCTGGAACTGGAGCGCGACCTGCAACGCCTGGCCGGGCGCAGCGAGGACTATCGCGAAGGCGTCGGCGCCTTCATGGAAAAACGCACCCCAAGCTTCAAGGGGCGCTGAGTCATGACCGCATTGAACACCTCTGCACGCATTGCCGTGATCGGCGCCGGGGCCATGGGCGCCGGCATCGCCCAGGTCGCGGCGCAAGCCGGCCATCCGGTGTTGCTGCTGGACAACCGCCCCGGTGCCGCTGCCCAGGCCATCGAAGGCATCGATCGGCAGCTGGGCAAACGAGTCGAAAGCGGCAAACTGTCCGCCGAATCGCGCAGCGCAACCATTGCCCGCCTGCAAGCGGTGGAAGCCATCGAAGCCCTGGCCGATTGCGAGCTGATCATCGAAGCCATCGTCGAGAACCTCGAGGTCAAGCGTGCACTGTTCCGCCAGCTCGAAGGCATCTGTAGCGAACACTGCATTCTGGCCAGCAACACCTCGTCGCTATCGATCACCAGCATCGCCGCGCAGCTTGAGCATCCAGAACGCTTGCTCGGCCTGCACTTCTTCAACCCGGCGCCGGTCATGGCGTTGGTGGAAATCGTTTCCGGCCTGGCCAGCAATCCCGTCTTGGCTGAGTGCCTGTACGACACCGCCAAGGCCTGGGGCAAAAAACCGGTGCATACCCGCTCCACGCCGGGCTTCATCGTCAACCGCGTGGCCCGGCCGTTCTATGCCGAAAGCCTGCGAATGCTGCAGGAAGGCGCGGCCGACTGCCCTACCCTGGATGCATTGATGCGCGAAGCCGGCGGCTTTGCCATGGGCGCGTTCGAGCTGACCGACCTGATCGGCCACGACGTCAACTACGCCGTGACCTGCTCGGTGTTCGACGCCTATTACCAGGACACGCGTTTCCTGCCGTCGCTGATCCAGAAAGAACTGGTGGACGGCGGACGCCTGGGACGCAAGAGCGGCCAGGGTTTCTACCGCTACGCCCAAGGGGCGGAACGCCCGCAAGCCGCTGATATCAACAGCGATGCGAAGGTCGAGGTCTGTGCCGTGGAAGGCGACCTCGGTATCGCTCAAGGCTTGCTCGCACGCTTGCATGAACAAGGCGTCGAGATCGTCCAGCGTGATGGTCAGGGCTTGCTGCGAGTCGGTGATGCCGTTCTGGCCTTGAGCGATGGGCGCATGGCCTGTCAGCGGGCTCGCGAAGACGGGCTGCGCAACCTGATACTGCTGGACCTTGCGTTCGATTACGCGAATGCCAAACGCATCGCTATCAGCCATGCGGCCGGCATCGATCCGCAGGCCCTCGAACAAGGCGTGGCCCTGCTGCAACGGGCCGGCCTCAAGGTCAGCCTGCTCAGCGACAGCCCGGCCCTCGCCGTCCTGCGCACCGTGGCGATGCTCGCCAACGAAGCCGCCGATGCCCTGCTGCAGGGCGTGGCTTCGGCCGCCGACATCGATCTGGCGATGCGCGCCGGGGTCAACTATCCACAGGGTCCGCTGGCCTGGGCCGATGCCATTGGCCTGTCGCACATTCTGAACGTGCTGGAAAACCTGCAAGCCAGTTACGGCGAAGAACGCTACCGGCCGTCGCTGCTGCTGCGCCGTCGCGTCGCCGAAGGGAGAACATTCCATGACTAACCATGAAGCCATGACCCTGGCCAGTGAATGCGCGCAATCGCTGTTCCAGCGCGACGCCGCCAGCCAGGCCATGGGCATGCGCCTGCTCTCGGCCGGCCCCGGTTGCGCCCGGGTCGGCATGACCGTGCGCGCCGACATGGTCCAGGGCCACGGCACCTGCCACGGCGGCTACCTGTTCGCCCTCGCCGATTCGGCGTTCGCCTTTGCCTGCAACAGCTACAACGAAGCCACCGTGGCCATCGGTTGCAG